>Ga0180732_1001520_pt1 | contig 14165 bp, 6 predicted proteins | sample KR11_01MetaG_FD_148674 | JGI IMG/M metagenome (GOLD analysis project Ga0180732, IMG submission 148674) | Groundwater microbial communities from the Olkiluoto Island deep subsurface site, Finland - KR11_0.1 MetaG | ecosystem: Environmental > Aquatic > Deep subsurface > Groundwater | place...
TGATCGGATGAAGCTTTGACGCCAGTGGTAGTCTTTTCTGCCATAGCCCAGCCGCTAAGCGTGCCGTCTTCAAAACTTGAATTAGTCAGGTATATATCAGCGGCATACGCCGCCGACACAAACATCGCGAACGCCGTTATAATACATAGTGCCAATCCGGCGTAGCCGGGACTTTCGTGACTTATTGATCTGCATTTATATTTTTTATTCTTCATTTTTCTTCTTTTTTTATCTCCAAAAATAATTTTTTCAAAACAACCGCCTCTTTTTTAGCCGCCTTCCATATAATTTTATCTTCTATGCCAAAATAACCGTGAATCAGTTTATCCCTCAATCCGGCGACCTCTTTCCATGGAACTTTTTTGTACCTTTGACGCAAATTCGCGGATATATTTTTAACGGCTTCTCCAATATTTTCAAACGCTTTAAATACGGCATATTGTGTCTTATTATCTTTTTTAAATTCCGCATAACTAAAACCTTCTATAAATTTTTGGATTTTATCTAAATTTTCCAATACGCTTCGTATAAAAAATTTATCGTCTTTCATAAAATCGGTACGGCCTCTTCCATAATCGCGTTTTTTAAAAAAACAGGCACGCTGCCCTCAGTAATAATTTCCACTTTTTTCCCGAATATATTCTCAAGTTCAAACTCCATAGAAAGCAGCTCCAAAAGGCCTTTCGTTTTTTTAAATTTGACAAGAAAATCAATATCGCTGTCACGCTTATAATCTCCTCTGGCACGGGAACCAAAGACAGAAATCTTCCTGATATCATTTTGACGGCAAAATTCCTGCATTTTTTTAGCTTTATCCGCATTGAGATTTAATCCGCCGATAAGAAATTTGCCTGTGCCCGTAAGGGTATTATCTTTCATTTTTCAATCCTCGGCGGCAGTTTGATGCCTTTCATATCAAAAAAACCCGCTACCAGCGCTCCGGCGAAATAAATAACCCAAAGATATGTGCCGTATCCCGTAAGCAGCGCCGCAATGCCGGCGGCCAGCATTGAGCACGCGAATATTATAAGCGAGACTTCCAAAAAATACCATTTTTTAGTCATCATGTTGTAAATTGAATCCTGCGGATAATCGTGCCTCTTGTGCCTGACGATTCCAGCGGCAAAAAAACAGAATCCCACGGGAGATATCCCCTGGACAAGAAGATGTATAAGCACAAGTTCAAGGCGCGGCGCGGTGCCTGTAAACCACTGTGCGTCATAAAGAGTGATAAAGGAATTCTGCGCGATTATTTTTGAACCGTCCACCGCGGTAATGTTTATAAGCACAAATATTATTCCCATAAAAGCGGCCACGGTAAAAACGGCGGCCTGCACAGTTTTCGGCACTTTCTTATCTGCCGACGTCCAGTTGAAAATGGCCACCAGCAGCGACGGCGCGAACACGGCTATCATAAGGAACTGCCTCACGCAATTAACGATAAGCGGCGCCGGATACGGGCCTATAATATTCTGAAGAGGCCGCGTCATAAGCCACAAACCCATCGCCACATAAGCGTAAAAGGTGCCTTTAATGGTAAGCTCGCCCATAATAAGCGTGCGGCTGCGGGTGGTCTTTTTTATTTCATAGGCCATGGCAAAATAAACAAGCCCCGCTATAACCGGAAGCGCTAAGTTTAGAATTATCAGCATCTTATTTCATTATTCTCCGTTTTACGCAAGGCGCCTCCCTCCTCAATACGCATCCTCTGATTCAGTTGACGAACCTGATTCCGATTCATATCTTTTTGTGAGAGATTGCTCTACAACCTCTTTTAGTTTTTTGTCTTTGATCTCCACCTGATTTATCCATGTGCCGCCGCCCGCGGGAGCGCGAGCCGGCCATGAAACCCATCCGCCCCATTTGCCTTCCATTATTTTGCATTCAATTTCAATTTTGTTATTGAATGTCATCGCGCAAAAAACCTTGAGCTTGCTGCCGCCGCGCGTAAAAGGCGAATATTTTGACACCTTATACGATATCTGGCTTGAAGTTTTCGCCGACGGTTCTTTTTTGTTAATCGCGTCAATAACATCTTTTTCAAAAGCCGGGTCAAGAATTTTAATCTGCGGATACACTTTGCCCCTCTTATTGACATACGCGGGGAAATCAAGCTTGGTCTTGCCGGCGATTTCTTTCACTTTGATTTCCGATATTTTTATGGCGTTATTAAGAACGATGGACGCCACAGCCTTTGTCGTGCCTGCGCCTTGTACCGGCGTCACCTCCACTTCCGTCACCGTAAGCGGAAGCGATTGGCCGCCCGGCACTATTTCGGCCGAGTATGAAGTTTCTTTTTCATATTTTTCAAGAACGCTTTTTTCAATCTTCTTTTTTATTTCGGGTTTGATAATATCAACCTGTTTGACCCATTTGCTTCCGGATTTTGTGGACGGCCATGAAACCCACGGGCCTTTTGCACCGGTCATCACTTTACATTCCACCTCAATCTCATTATTGAATGTCACGGCCGAAAAAGCTTTCATTGAAGATCTTTGACCCTTGGGTTCATAAAGAGACATCTTTGACACTTTATAAGACAGCCGGCTTGATGCTCCGCCCTCGGGTTTCCCCATCTTTATGGCGGATATAATACGGGTTTCAAGAGCGGCTTCCGTAATATTCACCTGCGGAAATATCTTGCCATTTTTGGAGACGTATATTGGGAGCTTAATCTTTATTCTGTCCGCTCTTTTCAGCACGTCTATGCCCGATATTTTCAGATAGCCGTCCAGAACTACCGTTGCCTCTTTGCCATTTATGCTTACCTCGGTGACGCCCATAATAGCGTGAGCTTTCGGCGCGCTTGTCAAAACAAACAATAAAGCCAAAAACAATTTTGAAAATCTTTTCATTTTTTTCTCCCCGCATTATTCATACTCTTGTAGGGGCAAAGCTTGCTTTGCCCTTTCTTCGGGCAGAGTAAACTCTGCCCCTACTGCCCCTACTTCAATTCTATCTCTTCACCGCTGTCTTCCCAAAGAATTTCCTTTTTCTCCGCTTTTTCGGGCTTGGGCGTTTCTTTTTTCTCACCGCGCCGGAGCCTCATTTCAATACGGTGGGAAACAACGGAACTGATTCCCGACGGCACGCAGTAAGCATAATTAAACGTGAGCAAATCCTCACCAAACACTTTCATATTCAACCCGAAACCGAAAGCCACTTCGTCATTATTATAGCCGGTTCTCAATTCCAGTTTATCCGACATTCTCCATTCACTTCCGACACAGGTGGTGGTTTTATCGCCCCAATCCTGGGCTCTAATATTGCGTGAAACAGCGAGCGTAAATTTGCCGTTTGTAAAATCCCCCGCGACCCGGAGAATGGACGGCACCTCGTCCTTATCGTAAATCCCTATATCCGCCGGAATTATATTTTGATAAGTAAGTGCGGCGTTAAGCGTCCGCGAAAGAACTGCCCTCATTCCTATATCCGCTGTGAGCGCCGAGCCATCCCATACGGAATCCCATGTCACATCGGGAAGACTCATCGTTCTGGCGTCGGGGAAATATTCGTGAGAAAGCTGTTTGAGCGTAAAACCCGCCTGAAAACGCTCCGACACCATATATGAAAGCGCGGCCGATACAGAAGTTTCCTGATACATTCTATCTTTACTGTCGCCGGCCGAAAACTGCGTGTAGCCCAGGCCGAAAACGCCTTTCGTATAAACAGGAATCGCGAAAGACAGCGCCGTCGTGTTAAAATCCACATTGAGAAGCCCCGAAAAAGGCTTATGATAATACAGCGCGAACTCGGGGTTGCTTATATTCTTCAAACCCGCGGGATTATAAAATATAAGTTCGGAACTTCCATTCATTGTGGAATACGCCCCACCCATGGCCGCCCCGCGCGCCGACATCCCCGTGTCAAAAAAAGCGGCTTCCGTCACTGTCGGCATTAAAAATAGGCAATTAAAAATAATAAATAAAGTAGCGGTGCGATTTACCTGTACCGCAAGGGGTAGGCTGCGCACTGCCCGTAAGGGTATCGTACCGAATCGCCCCGCCGCCGCTATCATCTTTATTTTTTTATTTTTCATTGTCATTTTACCACTATTATCACGCCGGTGGCTTTCGCGCCGCCCGCGCCTGTAGATTCATATATATACGCGCCGCTTTCAACCATCTGAGACGCGGAAACGGCAGATGAACTCTCGTAATCCGCGCCGTACCAAACAATGGGAGATGTCGTCGGGGCGCTTGTCGTCAAGGTGACGACTGGCCTTCCTCTTGGGTCATATATGATCACTCTTGTTGCCTCGTCAAAATTAACGGGAGTTCTGGCCGTTAAGAACCTCTGAACGGGTCTTATGCCGCCGGCCACCGTAGCGAAAAGAGCAAACCTTGAAAGATGCGGAAACTTAAACGAGACAATGTTCTTTGCGCGATTCTGATCGCCTCCTATAAAACGCCACACATGATTTCTCTCGTCAAGAAAATACGCTTTCAGACGCGACTCCTTCACTCCCACGACAGTTCCGGTCGATAAATGTACAGAACTATCAGAATAAATAGTATCCGACTCACCTTTATCCGAATCCAAATAAAGCAGTGTTATCTGCACAGGATTCGTGAATTTCACATTCATATCACAGCCGTCAGCGTCTTTCGGAATTATGTCCCAGCAGATAACCGGCATCCCGCCGTTTACGGAAATATCCACTCTTTCCGCTTCCGTGCCCGGGCGGAAGGAAAAACCTGACGCCGCCACAGGAATAACCGTCTGCGTTATCTGCAAACTTGTCGGTACCTCACCCTCAACAGCTCCGAGATAAATACTTGTCTCGCCATCCGCGGAATTGCCGTCAGGGAGCGTAACGGGAGAATCGGCCTGAACCCATGTGGTTGTGTAACTGTTCAGTACCGTCACATTGATCGTAAGCGTCTTTGTAGAACGGCTGACATAATCCGTATATTCAATATAATACGCAAAATTTCCGTCACGAACAAAATCTGCGGGAACGGTAAATGTTCCCGAATATGTATCAGATTCACCGCTACCATCTAAAATAGCTGGTAATGAAGCAATCGTAGTAACCGCTGCCACTCCTCTGTAATAACTTATTTTAGGAGTCACTGCTGTAAGCCCTCCTATGTGCCCCTCAGAATCATTTAAGCTGAATGTAAATTTAAAATTATTGCCTTTCATATAAACGGCATTAGGCAATACAGCAGGTGTTATCGTCGGAAACGCGTAATCGTTGTAAACGGTTATCTTCAACCAATTATAAGTTTGCCCGGCCGCTGTTTTTGTACTGGATTGCCCTCTATAATCTATCGCTCCAACACGGTAAACATAAACAGTCGTCGTAGATTGTACCGTATCCGTCATATATGCCGTCATCGCAGAAATAGTACTTGAAAAACCGCTATAATTCGCGTCCAAATCAGGATCGTTTGCGTCTCTCCTCTGAACAACATAATACGCCACATCAAGCGGACCCGCCTGCCAATATATCGTTACAATATCAACTATCGGGGATGTCGAAACGCTCTGCCTCACCCAAGAGGGCACGGCTCTTACAAGTTTCGGCGGCGCCGAATCATTCAAAAGTATCGCGGTGTAAGTGCTTATAGCGGAAACGTGATAAACATCATCATATACCTTCATGCAAAAGTAGTATTCTAATCCCGGATAAAGACCAGTTATAACGACTGTTTCCTGCGTGCCTATATTCCCGGGATTGGAAACGATAAATCTTCCTGTCGGCAGCACAGCATCCCACCATGTCTCATTAGTGTAGTCCGTTATATTTGCCGATACAGTGGAATACCTCCCCTCATAATAACCGCCAGTATTGTTATTGTTCGTTCCGTCGTCGCCCGGCGCCGTCCAGGTAAGCTGTACAACACCTTCCGTTGAAGTTTCAACGACATAAAGTTCCGTCACCGGCCCCGGCGGCGTCCAGTCGTTTTTGTAACCCTTTGTATGGCCTGTCACCATCCAGTCATCTTTTGAATACCCCGTTTCATTGGTATCTTTGGGAATTCCCGTTCCATCAGTGTCATTTGAATAATCATCTCTATTCACAGAATACCCTGACCCGACGGCGTTAAAATACGCCATATACTGATTATCATAATTTTCATTACCTTCCGCCATTTGGGGCGACCATTGCCCATAATATGCAACACCTGTTAAAAGAGGCCGCCACAAAAATTCATAAAAATAACTTGACCGGTCACTGTACATCACGCAGTCAATCAAAATGTCACTATTATCTCTAATCATTACAAGATTTTGGGAATCGTAAACCTGACTTTCGTATTTTGCCTGATTGAACGCGTATCTATAATTGGTTTTTGTTCCGTCCGAATTGGTTTCTACACTGTCTATTCCCGACTTCATAAATTCTACAATAACATAATCACCCGGAGCCAGAGTCAAAGTTTCATTAAAAGAATACAGCACCTCTTCCGTGTAATGTTTATCACCGGTCCGAAGCACATAAGAGCCATCCTCAAAATACCACGTGGAATCTCCTGTGCAATCAAGACTTCTCTGATAAAGATTCCAACCGCTTATATTAACCGGCTGGCTATGAGCGTTATAAATTTCAATCCAGTCATTCCCGTCTCTTTCCTGCGAAGCAATTTCATTGATTCTAACAAAAGAGCCCACAATATTTCCTGACCGCGCGCCCGGGCTGTTTGAAGGCAGGGAGCGATTGCCGCGTTCATCTTCGGCGACAATGGAAAAATAATAGGTTGTGTTTGATTCCAATCCCGCGACAAGGCAACTTTCTTCCTGCCCCGCAGTTTTAGGATACCAGACAATTGCATTTGCCCAATTGCTGGCAACACTTAAATTCTCAAAGTTGCTTGTGTTTATAGACTGTTTGGCGTATCTGATAACATATCCGCTTGCCGTGCCGGTTGTCCCGTCATCACCGGTCGCTATCCATGTTAATCTTATCGTCCCCGAGTTCTCGCCGGGCACAACCGCAAGAGTTGTTATCTTAGCCGGCTCCTCTTTATCCAGCGGATTATTTTGCAAACCCTTGGTCAAGGATGTGGTTACACCCCATTCACTTTTATCGGAAATAATATCTGTTGAGTTTTCGTCTCTCGCGATTGACCGGCCCGAATATTCCGAATCCTTATACTCGGCTAAATACGGATTAAAATACGTATATTTTCTCAGATGCCTTCCGAGCACAAGAGTCTGTCTTATCTCATCATCCGTTCCTTCAACACTGCCCGGCCAGTGCCCTGCGTCTATCAATTCATCGAAACCGGCTACAGGATAACTGCCGTATGCAAAAGTACCGCCTCCCACTTTCTGTTCTCTATAAGGCATCGCATAATAAAATTCAAAATCCGAGAAACAGACAGCGTCTACAATTGAAGCGGTGTTAAGCGTAACATCACTGTATAACACAATCCCTTCCTCATTTGTGGAGCTTATTCCGTCCGCATTAGAATACGCCATATAATAACCGGCATCCGTCTCAAACGGAATCGCTGTCAGCGTATTTTTTGAGAAATCAAGGACGAGATATGATTTCGGCGGAAAATTCCAGTCGCCGAAAGTTATAAGTTCTTTTCCAAACCACATTGACCAGATAGACCAGCCCTTTATATTTTGAGTTGACGAAAGAGGATTATAAAGTTCCACCCAATCATCTTTGGCGCTCACGTCATTTATAACAATGTGTTTTGTCACTTCTCCCGGGCAGGCATAAGAATGCGCCTGCGTTGCCGCTGACGAAGCTTTATCATCCATCTCTGATATGTTCCCTGAAACATCGCTCGTTTTTATCCCAAAATAATAAGTCGCTCCCGGGCTGAGTGTTAGCGCATACCCATCCAGTGTTCCTTGAGGAGAAACCGGAGCATATCTTCTTTTTGAAGCCCGCCAGTACCACACATCAGCGCTGTTTTCAGCCGGGTATGTGGCATACATAATTTCGTATTTTGAACCTGTCTGATTGTCTCCGACTGTTCCGTCGTCACCGGGAGTTGTCCATGTTAAAATTATCTGACCCGCTGCCATTCCTGTGTATGCTGTCAAATTAGTTATTGCATTCGGGGCAGTTACATCCGGCTCGCTGATCACACTGTCAATATAAATATCGTTGTTGTTATTTACATTTTCCGAACATCTAATAAAAAACTGCGCTTTTACAGCTCCCGCGGGAGCTGTCGCTTCCATATAAAGCATTTGCCACGCATCAAAAGACGAAAGCGTGTTTCCCGAGGACGTCAACGCCGATATTTCTGATAGGGAGTTATCATACCATTTTATCTCCATATCAATCAGGGTATTACTTACATTACCAGCTTTTTGCTCAACAAGAAAATACGCGCCCGCATTGTAAGTTGTTCCCGGCACGACCCTCGCATAAGAGGAAATAAGCTCCCTGGAACTAGCAGTTCCTGTTGGATCATTAATTTTGCATGATAAAATGCCTTCCATCGCATAATTAGCTGAAGTTGTAATATATGAACTGTTTCTCGTCCAGCCGAGCAGTGACGGAGATGATTCAAAACCAGAGTTGGGAAGTTTTAAGAGATTTCCAAAGTCTTTTGCAACCGTTTTGTTTTTATTGCCCAAATACTGTCCGTCAGGCCAAATGCCTTCATTAGGTACGGGAACATTGTTATCATAACCCTTTATCGCAAAATAATAAGTGTCCCCCGGCATCAGACCGCTCACAACACGGTTTCCCGTCGCGCCCTCTTCCTCGCCAGGATTTAGCGGCGTCCAATCATGGTCATAAGTCGTCGCATCGTCAAAATTCGCCTCCGAAATCTGGCTCTGCGAATATTTAACAAGATACCCTGTGGCGTTTTTTATTGTTCCGTCATCGCCCGGAGCCGTCCAGACAAGTCTTATGGTTCCTAATGCGCCCCCTGTAAGAGCAGTCAAATCGCTTATCGCCGCCGGCGGAATGATGTCCGACGCTGTGGCGATAGTGTGTGCCTGCATGGTTGCCGTATTTGACGAACGCGCAAGAACATCTATCTCCGATGGATTGTAAGATGAATCATACGCCTTAATAGCAAAGTAGTATGTCGCTCCCGGCACAAGATTGAAAAGTGTTTTATTTTCTGTTACGCCTACATCCGCGGGATTCAGTAAAACTTCCTCATTCGCGGAATTATTATCCCACCAGGCCGAAGTTGAAGAAGTAACACAGTAAGTCGCGTATCTTAGCCTGTATCGCCCATCACCGTTATTTTTATCCAAACCGTCGTCGCCCGTGGCCGTCCAGCTTAAATCTATTTTCCCCGCGTCATCTCCGGAAACAGCCGCTAAATTCGTTATTGCCGCAGGGGGTATAATATCAAGTTCATTTACAACACCCTTTGTGGGCGCGCTCCATAAATTCCAGTCATCTCTCGCCGAAACAGTGTCATCAGTATCCACAGATGTTGAACTGCGGTCTAAACTGAATCCGGCGCCGCCGCCGGCCCAGTTGGCGGCGCTCGCCTGCGATGCCGCCGCCGGCGCCCATTGATGATGTCCGTTCAGCCACAACCACAAATTCGTCCACGCCGGCTCCGAACCCACACCATCGGCATAAACCATAGCGTCCACAAAAGTGCCGCCCTTGCCCCTGATAAATATGAGGCCGTCTGTGTCAACAAGACCGCCTGTGGTATAAAAATCATAATAACCGTTATCGTTTGTGTCGCCCGAAACCTCATCCGCAGGCGGCGTTGCATAACCTAAATTAACAACAAGATATGACTTTGCCGGAAGACTGAATCCAGCAGGAAATGTCTTAATAACGCTGTAATCCGTGCCTGCTGTAATTTCGCCTGAAATGTCCGTTCCCTCTATATTCCTGCACAATGTCCAGCCGCTTAAATCAATCGCCGCATCAGTTGTATTATACAACTCTATCCAGTCGTTAGCGGTTTCAGCCGGCGCTATCTCGTTAATCCTTACATTTGACCCCACATTATTGGAAGCATAAACGGACACAACATTTGATATTTCAGACCTGTTCGGCTGTTCGTCCTCAGTCTTTATCGCAATGTAATAGGTCGTTCCCGGACTCAGCGAACCAAGCGCATAATTCTCAGGATTATTCCTGACAGCGGGATTCCATGTCCTCCACTCAGTGAGTCCCGCTTGATATACATACATGAAAGAACCATCTCCAAATTCATTCTCTGCATCATCAAAGTTGTCTTCGTTCAAAGGATAGTCGGCATACCGCACAATATAAAGTTCCGCCTGATTAGCGCCTTTGTCCTCGCCCGGCGCCGTCCATGTCAATTTGACCGTGCCTCGGTTATCGCCCGGCACGGCAGTCATATCCGCTATTGTTTCGGGAATATCGGAGTCCGGCTCACGATTCGCATAGCCCGCCGTCGGTGCGCCCGGTGTGGGAGACGCGTGCATCTGCCATTCCGCTTTTGAGGGATTTGTGCCGTCAATTGACAAAGGCCCCCTCGCCATAGAACGTCCTTTGGCCACAAACTTTGACGACACCGTGTACAACCGCTCTATATACTCATCATTATCTCCATCGGCTTCCGGGCCTACCCACTGACTGCTAATGCGCGCGAAATTAAAACCAAGTCTAAAATTAGTGGAGCCGGTCACACCACCACTGGCATCGGTATAAAACATCGCGTCAATGAGTGTCCCGGCGGGAGTTTGAAGCAGAATTCCGTTGTCCGAGTCAGTCAGACCGGAATCAACTGCATAAAAATCGTAATAGGTGTCGCCATTCTCTGCAAGTTGAGGAGATGTATTATCGGTGCCGCCGGTTACACCTGAATTAAAATGCAAAATTAAATATTCCCCTGAAGGCAGCGAAAAAGTTCCAAAAGTCTTTATTGGCGATATCGTACCTACATAGACTTCAAAAACTTCCCAGTTTGTCATATTAACCGTATATGTTGAGGCATTATAAAATTCAATCCAGTCATATTCGGGGTCTGAGGTAGAAGTTTCAGACGGCGCAACCTCGTTTATCCTTATCGAAGAGCCAATTCTAAAGGCGTCAGTATTTTCCATTGCTTTCGCATTTGCCTGCGGGCCCACAACCGAAACCTCGTCAAAATCAGAATAATTATTCCATGCGTCAGCCGTTCTCAAAATAAAATAGTATGTCGCCCCCGGAGAAAGATTAAGAGTTTCTTCTTCATTTGTCCCAACTGGGGCAACCGCCCATTCCTGAAAATATTCGTTTGTTTCGTTATCAACCCACCAAGTCCAGGTAGAACCCGACACCGAATAAGTGGCGTATCTCAGAACATATTTAGCCCAGGGATTTATATTATCAACAAGCGTTCCGTCATCGCCGGGTGACGTCCATTGTAAAGTTATTTCGCCGGGATTAACTCCGGTCGAGGCGGCTAAATTAGTTATTGCCGAAGGCGGCGTCGTATCAGTTATTGAAAAAACATCGTCGATATAAACATCGTTATTGTCAGCAGCGCCGCCTTCGCCAACATGTATCGCCATTATCACAGAATTACAACCTGCGGGAACAGTTGTACTTACCAGCGCCGTTCTCCACTCATTAAACGCGCCAATAGTGTGCGTGGATGAGTAAATTGTCCCGTCTGACCATCTTGCCTGAATACGTATTGTTGTATCAGTCGGCACTCCCGAACCGTTGTTATCAATATAAAAACTTGCTCCGACAGTGTGCCAGTTGCCGGCAACAACCGGCGAGGTCGAAGAATGGATACCCCTATTATCAATTGTGCCCGTCGGATCATTAATCTTACAGGCAGAATCTCCCGTTTTGGCCGGATCCGGATCATTTACAATTGTAATATAAGTCAACGCAGTGCCTTCTTTTGTCCAGCCTTTTAAATCGGGCGACGATTCAAAATCCGGGTTTATAAATTTCATAAAGGGGAATGCAGATTTTGCGATAGCGCGATTTCGATTTTCGCTATACTCATCTCCCGGCCAGATAACGCCCCATGGGTTGCCCTCCCAGCCAGGATCCCCAGGTATGCCATCATCATATGCTCTAATTGCGAAATAATAAGTTGTTCCCGGAGACAGCCCGCTCACGACGCGATTCCCCGTCTCGCCCTCTTCATCGCCCGGATTTATCGGGTCCCAACCATGGTCATAATCGCTCGCAGCATCAAAATCGTCGTTATCCAAAATTTGATTCAGTGACCATTTAACAAGATACCCCCGAGCCATGCCGCCTGTCATTCCATCATCCCCGGGAGCTGTCCATTTTAAATTTACCGTTCCTATTGTTGCGCCTGGCAAAGCGGTCAAATTGCTTATTGCCGCCGGAGGAGTCGGGTCTGATGGCGGAGGTGGAGCAGTTGCGGTGGTGGTATTGGTTGAATCAAAAACCGTCATTATCTCGTCACCATTATACGCCCAGACATGAAAATAATAAGTTGTGTCGCCACTCAAACTCGTGACAGCCGTTGGGTTTGCCGTGAGGCCGCTCGCGAAGGCGGCCGGCGTTGACACATTGAAACTGAAATCGCTTTTTGTGGAATATGAAATGCCATAGCGCGTATAATCGGGATTGCTGTTTACCGCCCAGCTCAAAGTTACGCTTGACTGGAACACCCCGCCAAAAGTTGAAGTCCCCGGCGGATTCGCCAGCGTCCAGCTCGTCGCCACACTCGTCAGAGGACTATCCCCCGCGGTATTTGTCGCCACAACAATTCTGTAGTTGGAAGTGTTTATTGAGAGACCCGTTTCAATCCAGAAAGTCGTACCCGCGGAAAGCCCCGCGATAACTGTTGCGGAAGTTGAATATCTTAGTATATAACCTTCCTCGCCCGAGACATTTGCCCATGTCCATTTGATTGAGGTTGTTGACTGCCCCGTCCCTGCAAAATTCGACGGAGCAGTAGGAGCAACCAGACGCGGATAATCGGATTTAATCGCCGAATATGTGCTAAAAAGACCACTGTAATCTTCCGCCTTTAAACAATAATGGTAAGTCACATTGTTTGTTAGAGGCGTGTGTTTATATGTCAGCGAGGTGGTTGAAGCGAGCAACGTGAAACTCTCCGGCGCAGGCGGCGAAGGAGTGTCGGACGCAAAATAAATTTTATATTGTTTGAAGTCGGTTTCCGTATTTACGCTCCATAATAAATTAAGCGCCCCGTCTTCGGGACCAAGAGAAAGGTTTGTCGGCGATGACGGAGCGGTATTGTAAGTCGTTGTTGAATTTAATGTGTTTACCCAGCTCGCCGTCCCCGAGGATGTCCAACTTGCCTGATTACTGCTGTCATCGGTTGCTTTAATTGTAAACCAGTAACTCACCCCCTGTATCAATCCGCTTACAACTCTATTTCCGCTTGCACCTTCCGTCGTTCCAAAAGCGGCGGGTGTCCATGTCTGAGAATATGTGTTCACCCAAGATGCTGAATACTCATCTGTCGCTATATATTTAGTGGCATATTTCACTTCGTAAGATGTGGCGTTCGTCGTACCCGTTCCATCGTCGCCAGGCGCCGTCCATGTCAATGTAATTGTTCCCTCTTCGCTCTCTCCCGTCAGCGCCGTCAGATTTGAAATTGTCGCCGGCGGTGTAGTATCTGTTCCCTGCTCTTCAAAAACAATATCATCAAAATAAAGCAGAAATCCCGCAGCTGCAATATGATTAAGCTGTATTTTTACTCTGCAGGAGCCAGCCGTAGCTGGCGCGGAAATACCTGTTAAATTAAGGTCCACCCACTGATTCAATATTATCGTTGTTGAACTAACATTTGAAATAGATGATCCACTACCGTCAGCGCTAGGGTACCAATCCACCCTTAACGCGGCACTTGTTCCTGAGCTTAAATAAACCCAACCCGAAAAATCGTAAAGAAAAGTCGGCGTTGCGGGACAAACTTGATATGCGTAGCAATAAGTACCTGCCGAATCTGTTAACATTCCTGCCCATGAACCTGAATGCACAATTGTATTAGTTGCCGCATGCACATCTTCCGCATAGTCCAACCATCCTGTTATATCCCCTGTTTCATAATCTGGGTTAGTAAGCATATTAACTGCAAAAACGGGAACGGAGAAAAGCAGCAGTGAAAGAATGGGGACGGTTCCTATTCTTTTCAGCAGATTTTTGATTAAATTTTTATTTTTCATTTTTTCGTTTTTTTAATAGTGTGTTTAACTTTCAATACGGCAAAATTCAGTTCTATACTTGTTTCACTTTCACTTGACGTCAAATTGTCAGCAAAAATTTCAGTCGCCAAACCGCCGCT
>Ga0180732_1001521_pt1 | contig 14155 bp, 21 predicted proteins | sample KR11_01MetaG_FD_148674 | JGI IMG/M metagenome (GOLD analysis project Ga0180732, IMG submission 148674) | Groundwater microbial communities from the Olkiluoto Island deep subsurface site, Finland - KR11_0.1 MetaG | ecosystem: Environmental > Aquatic > Deep subsurface > Groundwater | place...
TGACAAAACGTGGTTGCTAGAGGGATGGATACGTTAGTAAGCCAGCTCCCCATCCCTGACACTTGCACGGCGTGAAGCGGGTAACTGGGCAACCAGAGTCGCACAGTTTTTAGCTAGAACTGTATAATACCCGACCCCGCTCTCTCTAAATTAGAGTTTAATAGCCTAATGGAGGTTAAAAATGAAAGCAAGATATATACCAAATACAATAGTTTCAAAGGGTGCACAGGATGCGGGATGGTTGTTTGGTCATCCAGTATTACGCTCGGCAGGGGTTTCTCAGGCATACTGGGCTAAGAGTCATATTTCCCCATATCCTCAAAAGGGTGGGGGATGGTTAGCACTGCTAAATGGTGGTGTTCAAACAGGCAGTAATTACGCTGCCTTAGAAATTCCCGTTAATGAACTCCCAGTAACGCAGTTTGATAATGCTCAATGGTCTTATTATATGACTGGGACTGAATCTATGGGAGTAAATATAGTTATCTGGGTACACGACCCAGATGATTTTGATAAACGGGCAGAAGTAACACAGATAGGCGGTGTGACAGGATTAATTAAAGCTGCTGGTTGGAATGCCCATAATTTTGATTCTACTGTCACACAAATGGTCTTTTATGGAGAAAATACTATTGGAACTGGATTAACGGCAGGCACTCAATATACATGGGACGAATTTCAGGCAGATACCATATTTGATGGGTGGACTATTTATCGGGTTTCCCTTGAATATGGGTGGGAGGCATCGGGAACTTTTGACCCTGTGTGGATAGCGGATGTTAAATTAAATGGAATACCAATTCAATTAATTCCTACTAGGGATGATTTAGAAGCTCCTATTTTTCAATATCATACCGCTACCACTGGCGCACTTGCTACTGCCCTATCCCCCAAAACTCCTTTCCGCCTATTAAATATCCATCTAAATATCAATACAGCAGGAACAACTTCAGAATCATTCACAGTAACATTGGATGCTGGGAGAGTTGCCACTGTATATGATACATTACTTTTGAGTCAAAATACGGCAAGCCCTACCAGTATTACAGACTTGTTTGCTATTTTTGGAGAAGGTTATGATTTTATGGAAGACGATGAAATTGATTGTGCTTGGGCAAACTCACAAAACAGAACCTATGGCTTAACCTATGCCTTTAGGGTATTGCCATAAGGAGGAAGAGATGAGAAGAATAAATGGAATCGCTTATATGCCTAGCATAATAATCAATGGGATAGACCAAGATCTAACTACCCATGCTGCTGACCTTGATGCCCATATGTCAGATATATTCCAGGAACTTCATATTGGCAGTTACTATCCTTCACTATACTCTACTCTTGAGTTCAACTCTGCTATAGCCATCACAGCCGATCTTCTTTATGCTACACCTTTTCCCATAGTGCGACCTATGACTGCGGATAGGATAATGTTAGTCATTAACGTTGCTGGCGCTGCTGGCAAGAAGGGAAGATTGGGTATTTACTCCAACTTGGTTAATACAGTTTATCCTGATGCTCTGTTACTTGATGCTGGGGAAATTGCTGTTGATGTTACTGACGCATCAGCGATAACAATAAGCAAAGCTCTCTTAAGGGGACGAAACTGGTTAGTTTTTATAAGTGATGGAACTCCAACAATTAGGGCTTGTAGTTACTATCTGCCAGTTATCCCTCCACTGTATGTCGGGGCAAGGGCAGGTAGTTGGACTAAAGCTCAAGCCTATGGTGCTTTACCAGCCACATTCCCAGCAGCTGGAAATAAAAATGACTATATGTGGGGTATGGCTTTAAGATTTAGTTCACTGGATTAGGAGGATAGAGATGCCAGAAACTAGAGTAATACAGACAGTTTATGGAATTGGTGGCTACGACCCTACCAAGCCTAACAAGAATATCATAGAGGAAGTAACTGCCGTAATCTCCGATGAGCAATTAGCTGAGGAAGCTGAGGCGAAGGAAGTTCAGTTGATTATAGAAAGACTACCTAATACAGGAATCAACAAAGCATGGAAAAGGTTGATTTCAAAAGGACTATTACCGTAAGATGAAAGTAGCCTTCTGGTGGCGGAAAAGGTAGACGCTAGTGAGGTGCGAGATGCCAAGTCAGTGAGCCTTCGGGCATATCTGGCGCAGCGGCGATGAAAAAGGAGTAGGAGGCATTATCTAGGGTGCAAATCTCTAGCCAGAAGGATACTCTTCTAAAGAATCTGGTCAAGTGGGCTCTTTGGAAAGATAAATGGTTAAAATTTGGTACTCTTGAAGTGGAAAATATAAATATGGATAATCGGCATGAAGAGGACAAGCCTCCCAGTTTACAAGATAGCAAGAGAAACCGTAGCTCTACTCGGAATAGTAGAATTGGTTTTAGCGACCTATATTGGATACCGATTTGGAGAGGGGGCAACCTCCCAGGCATGGGTATTCATGGGGATATTGGCGATAATAGCCTATGCAAGCACGAGATTATGGATTTGGGTGCTTGAGGAACTCGTGAAACATGGAAAACCCTGAAGAATTTAAAAGTTGGCTTTTTAGATGTATTGCGGATAGTAAGAAAAAACTCAATATGAGCGATAGAACAATCGCCTATATTCTTTTAGCGGAAGGTTTGAATTATTATCTGAAAGAAATTGCGAGGGAAGAACTTGGGATTCGAGACATTAAAGAACATAATTGATTATAACAAAGAACAGGCGAAACTCCACCCACAGGATGAAGATTTAGAGAATAACCTTTGTCCTGAAGATGCTTGGGAACTAAATATTAATAGTAAGGGGGAAAGGAGTTGCCCAATCTGCGGTAGGATTTGGAGAATGTAAATGGCAAGTAATGTTAATTCGTATGCCACACTTACCGAATTAAAGGCCATTTTGGGAGTAACCTCTACCACTGATGATATTCCTATGCGGAAGATTTTAGAGGCTGCTTCCCGGGCTATTGAAAGTTATTGTAACCGAAGGTTCTATTGCACAACTGAGACTAAATACTTTGATGGTGCTTTGACTTTGTGGATTCCCGATTTGCTCTCTGTGACCAATTTCAAAACAGATGAAGATGGCAACGGAAATTATGAAAGTATCTTTGAAGGCACATGGGTAACTTTGACTGCCTATGCCGTAGGGGATTGGGTTAAACCTACAACCGTTGCCTCCCATGCCTATAAATGTACCACCGCAGGAACTTCAGCAGCCACTGAACCAACATGGGGAACAACCAACAATGGTACAACGACTGACGGTACAGTGACATGGACTTGCTATCCTGCCAATTATCTACTTTATGGTGGTGGGCTAGAGGACAGTCTTAATATCTATCCCAAAGTAAGAATTGAAATAAATCCAGATGGTGATTATAGTTCATTTGCTAATGGGGTCAAGAAGGGTGTGCAGATTGTGGGAACATGGGGATATGGAGATGGGACTTCAGCAACTCCTTATGTAACAACCTCAATAACGGGAACGGTAGCCACCACAACCGGCCTGACTTTAACTTTAAGCGCAGATGGTACAATAGAAATAGGGCATACCATTTTATGCGAATCCGAACAGATGTATGTTACCGCTGTGCCTACGGGGTATGCAACGGTAGAACGTGGGGTTAATGGGTCAACGGCGGCAACCCATAGTTCAAAGACATTATATTATTACAGATACCCAAGAGATATATACCAGGCGTGTATTGATTTATCAGTTGCCCTTTACCAGAATCGTGGTAAGCGTGGCATACAATCAGAACGGTTAGGTGATTATTCTTACACCATGAGCCGCGAGATGATGAATACGATACTTGATGATAGCATCCGGGGTTATAAACGAGTGAGATTTTAATGAGAATGAAATGCCCAATATGTGGGTTATATTACAGGAAATTATCTGCTAATCAGAAATGCCCTAGATGTAAAGGTGAATAATGCCCATAAGCAAGGGTTTACTAAATAATACCTTAACACTCCAAACCTTAACGGAGACTACTGATAGTCAAGGCGGTGTTATTGCCTCATGGGCTGATGGTGGTTCTTTTAAGGCTAGAATCAGCCCTCTAACTAATCAGGAACGCCTTATACAGAACAAAGTAACCGATGTTTGCACTCACCATATTTACTGCGATAATATGACAGTTACGACCGCAGATAGAATTAAATGGGGGGATGTCTACTTTACAATAGTAGGGATAATTAACCCTTCAGAAGCGTATGACCATTTGGAGATTATGGTAAGGGAAATTAACTAGGAGGTAATTTATGGCAATAACGGCAACGGATATTTTATTCAAACTATCGGTAGTGGCAGACGCAGGAAACACAACTGCGGGAACGCCAGCGACTTCATTGGGCGACCAAATTAGCACTACCCAAATCACAGATGCGCAATTGAATAATCTTTTTGATGATGTATCGGGTGATGAGAATGCTGCCTCGGATGTGGAATATAGGTGTATCTTCGTCCATAATGCCCACGCCACATTAACTTGGCAAACTGTGGTTGTCTGGCTGAGTGCTGAGGTTTCTGGTGGGGCAAATGCAGCAATAGCGATAGACGATTTAGCTGCTAGTGCGATTGGGGCGGCAGTAGCTCAAGCCGATGTAATCGCAGACGAGAACACTGCACCTGGAACAGGGGTAGGCACTTTTAGTTCTCCTACAACTAAAGCAACGGGCTTGTCGGTTGGTAACATTGCGGCGGGTTATTGCAGAGCTATCTGGGTAAAAAGGTCAGCAGCCAACTCGACAGCATTAGATAGTGATGGCGTAACGATAAGGTGTGAAGGTGACACGGCAGCGTAAGGAGAGATTAGATGGCTATCAGTATCCGTGCAGTTGGCGCACCTGTTTACGGCATAGCTAACTTAACGCCTGTTATTCCTACAGACCAATTAACAGGTGATTTGATGATTTGTCTATATGGGACTAAACCATATAGTGATGCTCCAACTATTGACCAAGGCTGGACTGACTTAGGATATGCCACAGATGGCACAGTTGGCGCAGGGCCTGATGTCGGGTCAATGCAGACCCGTGTTTTCTATAAGATATCAACTTCTGACACCGAGATAGACCCTATTGTTACTAACGCAACTAATAATGTATCAACTGCAGTTATTATTGTCTTTCAAAAAGGGGCAGGTGATACTTGGATTACTCCAGTTGGTGCTGGCGGCGGTGATGCAACAGCAGGGACAGACTTCTCAGTAACCGCCTCAGCAGATGTAGGGCATACAACAGGCGATATGGTTGTCGCAGCAGCATCTTTCCGTTCAGATGCTGCCACTCCTACTACTGCACGTGCAGTTTCAATTACTGGCTGCACGCTAGGCACTTATGTCCAATCTCCCACCATAGACCCTAAAACTGCATCTGGCGGTGATATGAGTATGACTTGTGGATATGTGCCCGTCAATTCTGGCACATCTTCGGCAGCCCCAGTAATGACGGCTACTCTTGGGGCTGCCCACACTGGCTCGGCTTATTTAGTTAGATTGAGAGTGTCAGCCTTAACAGCGGTAGGGGATACACTTCAAAAGATATGGAATGTCAGCCAAGCCGTTCCTGTCACCAGCCAATATATTTATCATATTAGGGCATCGGTTGCCGATACGCTCCAGAAAATATGGAATGTAAGAAGTGCTATCGGAGACACATTACAAAACATCTGGCATACTCGCTCTTTAACAACTAAATCAGTCCAGCTAGTCCATAATGTCCTAACAAGCATAGGGGATACATCTCAGTATATCTGGAATGTGTTATCAAGCGTAACGGCGGTTGGTGATACCTTCCAGCTCATCTGGCATATTAAGACTTCAATTGGAGATACAATTCAAGAGATTTGGCATATACGATTCGCACTTGGAGACACAGTTCAGCACCTATGGAATACAAAAGCTATTATTACCAAAACCAATCAGTATATTTATCATATCAGACAAGCAGTGGGTAATACCTCGCAAGCCATCTATCATATCAGGTCAGCTATAGGCGACACCGCTCAGGCAATTTGGAATGTAGCAATCTCACTCGGTAAGACAAGTCAAACTATCTGGCATATTCGGCTTGCTCTAGGAGATACATTACAGAATATATGGCATACCCGATATGCTTTGGGTGATACCAGTCAGGCAATATGGCATACAAGGCAAGCCATCGCACAGACAAGACAGACGATTTGGAATGTGCTTTTACTAGCCAGCGACACTTTACAAGGTATATGGAATGTGCGGGGGTTAGCTTCTAAAACTAATGAGGCTTTTTGGCATATAAGATTTGCGATTGCCGATACTACCCAATTCGTCTGGAATGTCTTAACCACAACTGCCATAGGGGATACCGCTCAATTTATCTGGCATATAAGGCAAACACTCAGTAAATCCACACAGTCTTTATGGAATGTATTAGGATTAGCAGGAGCAGTTGGGGATACCTTTGAAATTATTTGGAATACCAAAACTTTTATTGGCAAAGCTAGGCAATTTCTCTGGAACGCCTTAATAAGAATAGGTCAATTTCGCTTCAGCACGAGGGCATTACCTAGCGAGATAGAAATCAAAACCACTAAACCGCCAGATTTAGGGAGATATGGTTAATGGGAACTAATGTAACTATCAAATCATATCGCAAGGAAAGAGAAAAAGAGATAATGGGCGGGCTTGAAAAATCCATGGAGAAGGTAGGGGCTATTGTAGAAAGGCAAGCTAAAATAAATGTTAGCAAATCTCCTCCAGAACATCCACAGGTACAAACAGGCAGACTGAGAAGTTCTATAACCCATCGTGTAGAAATGAGCAGAAATGAAATCGCCGCCTTAATAGGTAGCAATATAACCTATGCTCCTTATTTGGAATTCGGGACTTCCAGACATTCACCCTATCCCTGGCTTTTCCCTGCTGTTGAAATGAAACGTCCAGAAATAATTAGGGCATTGAAAGATAAGGAGTTCACTGTTGCTTAGTCAAGTAAATGTTGGGTTTTTTGGTGCATTGAAATTGTGGACTGAAACATGGGCGACTGGTATTGCCTATACATTAGGTGATGTTATTAGAAAAACCAGCACTTATGCCGCCTATACCTATAAATGCACAACTGCTGGCACATCTAGTGGAACTGAGCCAGTATGGGGAACCCCTACGATTGGTGCGGTAGTCTCAGACGGTTCAACATTAAAATGGACTACATACGATACGAAGACCTATCAAGTGAAAGCCCCACAGGGGTCAACGGTTCCTTATGTAACCTTTGGATTAGAAACTGATGTTCCTATGGGAACATTCCATGACCAATTTCAAATTGAGAGTTTAACATTCTGGGTTAATTGTTTTTCGGATGTATCAACCGCTGCCGTTGCCGAAGTTGCCGATGAGGTGATGGCAGCGATGGATGATATTACTTTATCGGTTTCAAATTATACATCCATGAAATGCGTCAGGGAATTTATTGGTTCAGTAATTTGGGATTTAGAGACAGGTATCTACCAAGTACCTTTACGGTATAGGGTCTGGTTAAATAAGACATAGAATCATTCACACGCAAGCTTTCAAGGGCTCTCTTATTAATTGTAGTGCGTCTCATATATATTACACAATTATTAGCAGGAGGTAAAAGAATATGTCAGTTCATTTAGCGGGTAAAGATGGAATACTTGATACAGGGACGGCAGTATCAGGAATCAAATCATGGTCATTGGATTATGTGGTTGATACCCTTGAAACAACCGATTTTGCAGATGTGGGAATTAAATCATACATAGTTGGTTGTTCTGGATGGTCAGGGAGTTTTGAGGGATATAAATATGGTGCACCCCAAGCTCTAGCAGGAGCTGCCATAACTTTATCTCTTAAAGAATCAACAGTATCAACCGAAAAGTGGGTTGGTTCGGCATATATTACTGGAATTCACGCAACTACTGCCCATGATGGTATTGTATCTTATAGTTACGATTTTCAGGGCACTGGTGCACTTTCAACCCTACCAACCACATAAAATGAAAGGGGAGGAATAATGATATGTCAGTTCACTTAGCAGGAAAATTAGGAAATGTATATGTAGCCAATTTGCTACTAGAAGATTGTGAGGATGCTTGGGAAAATGGTGCAAAGGGAGTGGCAGCATTAGAAACCACTATAATCAAGGTTGGTAGTGGTAGTGCAAAATGCACTCTTGCTGCTATCCCAGGAACTCAAGCGGTGGCAATGTTTGAAACGATGTCAAACCCCACATTTGACTTTACGAATTACACTCATATTCTATGCTGGGCATACTCCGTGCCTACAACTGTGGCAGGAGATTATCGTATAAGCGTAGGAACAGGGGCAGCGGGAGCAACCCCCACAACCTATGTGACTTTACCAGCATTAACAGCAACTACTTGGAAATATTGCCACTGCACTGAAGTTGTCGGCTCCGAGATGGCTGATACAACGGCTGGCACTATTATTGCTTTGTATACATGGGCAAATGGAGCAGAGAATGATGTTATTTATCTTGACGACATAAGGGCAGCCAAGAACATAGCGGGTATCAACTCATGGTCATTGGATTATACAACTGATACATTGGAGACTACAGACTTTGCGGATGTTGGTGTAAAGGCTTATATCGTAGGCGGGTCTGGTTGGTCTGGTTCATTCTCAGGTTATAAATACGGCGCTCCTCTATCTATTGGTTCACAATATGGGATAGAATTAGCAGAGAGCGCTACCACTACAGAGATGTATTTAGGGAATGCTGTTATCACTGCGGTGTATCCATCTACAGCCTCTGATGGGATAGTTAGTTACTCCTATGATTTCCAAGGCACGGGGGCACTCGCAGTTTCCAGCACTTAGTTATGAATGGCGAGATTGCTGCCTTATACCAGAATAATAAGCAAGTCGGTGGGGTATATTCATGGGAAATAAATCTAGCCAATGATTCCACTACTGTAAATGGATGGCAAGAATCCACATTCAAAAAGAATATCTCAGCTAATAGTTATTGGTTAGTTGAAACCCCTGTTGACGATTGTTTTGAAGTAAAATTCTACAAAGTCATGCAGGGGTCTCTAGTTTTAATGGATGAGGGAATAGTTGATATTCTTTTACCAGATACCATAACTCTAGATCGTAGACTTGATGCACCATTAGAAATAATATGGAGAAAATCCCTTGAATACTGAAGCGGTAGTTTATCTGGCTAGAAAATTACACTGGACACGCGCAGAAATTGGGCAATTGACGCCTTTGCAATTCCATGAGATTCTAAAGGAACTTTATTATCAGGAGTCAGTTGAGGAATGGCGCAAACAACACTCCACAGCCTCTATCTTAGCAGCAATTTATAATACTATACCTAAGAAACGGGGTTCTAAAGTTCTTAAAGCAAGCGACTTTCTAAGGGGCGGTATGCCTGAACGCCACTCTAAACCACAGGACTCAATAGATAAAATGGCAGAAGACAAAGGGATTAAATTACCCTCAAAAGAATTAAGGGAACGCTAGTATGGAATACAAACGCCAACGGAATGAATCAATAAGGCAATATACCAAAGAGCATCCCGAAGAAAACTTAAAAAGTATCGCTGAATTATATGGGCTTTCATATCAACGGATAGGTTCAATTTTGCAGGGAGAAAAATACCTCAAATATAAGAGGGAGTATTGCGCTAAACGCCGAGAAAACGGCGAAAGGGAACTTTATACGCAAAGACGATTACAAATTAAAGTAGACGTTTTAACCTATTATGGTAATGGCAAATGCGCTTGTGTAATATGTGGTGAAGCCAGATTACCTTGTTTGTCGTTAGACCATGTAAATAATAATGGGGCAAGTGAAAGGCGGGAATGGTTTGGCAAAAGAACGGAGGGGGGAATAAAAATATATCGTAAATTACAAATATTAAATTACCCCAAAGGCTATCAAACCCTTTGCATGAATTGCCAATGGATTAAAAAGTTTAATAAAACCCAAACGAAGGAGTAGATGATGACAGAAGAAGTTAATATTTTAGCACAAGAGAAACCGAAGATAGTTAAACTAGCAGATGGCAAAGAATACATTCTCCCCCCTATAGATATGACTACACTAGCTAATATAGAAAAGACTATAGGATTTGGGTTGGGTAAGTTTTCCCTCAAGATGGAAACTGAACCCATGACTACCATAAGGGCATTGATTTATGCCCTACTCAAAGAAAACCACCCCGAACTTACCCTTGATGGTGTAGGGCATTTAATCACGTTAAAAGAGATTAAGGATTTATCGGAGACTATCAGTACAATAATGGCAATCTCTGGTTAGGAGGTTTCCTATGCCGAATGGAATCATAAATGAATTGGATTTTGAAAAGCGCATCGGTGAAATGAAGGATAGGGATTTGCTAGAATTTGTGGCCCGGCAGACTTTTGAAATTACTGGCAAATGCAAAGTCTATGATACCCAAATAGCCTTGTTAGAATCCGGGGATAGAAAAGCCTCCGGTATCATGGGGGCCATATCAGGAACTATTACAGCAACAGTTATAGGTATTATCAGTTATTTTACTAATCGGAGTTAATTATGGCTGAAACACTAGCCGAATTAGTAGCAAAAATCACGGCTGATGCAACTGAATTAAAGAAGGCCCTTGCTTCTGCCGAAAAGGATATACAAGGGACTGGCAGGGTAATAGAGGGAGAAACTAAGTCCTGGCAAGACCGATTCAAGGCCGTAGGCGAATCCTGTGCTGAACTAGGTAGAAGTTTAGGTAAAATTGCTGTGGGTGTGGGAGCTATAGGAGCAGCCATTACCACTATGGCAGTTTCCTCTATTAAAGCCTTTGCCGATATGGGGCAGGAACTCTCAATATTAAAAATTCAAACTGGATTAAGTGTCAAGACATTATCGGAATTGAAGTATATGGCAGATTTGGCTGAAGTGGATTTATCCTCTTTAGTGATTGCCATAAAAACAATGAGCAGTATGCTTTATGATGCCTCAAAAGGTTTGAGGACTGCGAAGAAAGAGGCAGAGAAATTAGGGAAGGCATTTGATTATGAAGAATGGGCAAAAACAGAACCCGTAGTTGCCGCTTTTGAGGCATTAGGATTAAGCATAGAAAATTTAGTGGCTCTTTCTCCAGAAGAACGCTTTTGGGCGGTTGCCAATGCTATCGGGAGAATAGAAGATGCCAATACACGGGCAGCTTTAGCTACTGATGTATTTGGTAGGGGCGCACTTGCACTTCTCCCTATTCTAGCTCAGACCACAGAAGAAATGCAAACAGCAAGAGATATGGCTGCCAAACTGGGCGTAACAATGGACGAGGAAACACTGGCTAAGGCCGAAGCCCTAGATTTGGCATTGAAAAATCTCCAAGAATCTTTTAGGGGTGTGGGGCTTCAAATCGGGGAAACCCTTATGCCCTACATAGTTGCATTGGCTGATAAATTGATACCTATTATAGAAAACATAATGAAATGGATTGAGAAAAATCCCGAATGGGTAACAGCAATTGCTGCAGTCGGTGCTGCCTTTGTAGCATTTGGGATGATATTAGGAACCATTGCCGCAATATTGCTTATGATAAATATTCTAATGGGTAATTGGATAGCCGTAGCAATAGCAGGCGTGGTGGCTTTGGCAGCAGGATTGGGGACTTATTTTGGACTCAAGGAACTTCAGAAAAAAACTGAGAAAATGTCAGCAACCCCGGGGGCAATTCCAACTTCAAAGGTAACTCCTTTATCAGAAACAATCCCGGGGAAATGGGAGAAAATGGCAAAGGGTGGAATTATAGTTGGGGAAGCTGGCCCTGAAGCAATTATACCGTTAGGGGAAGGGATGGGTTCAACCTACAGTATCAATATAGGCAACTTTATGGGAGATGAATCATCACTGAGAGCGTTTGCCCGTAAACTGAAAGACATAATCGGCGAAGATGGGCGGCGGACTTCTTTTTCTGGCATTAATAGACTTGAATATTTCCCTGGAAGTAGTGCTCCATGAGTGTTACTTATGAATTTAAGGTTGATTGGGATGCAACTGATTGGACGGCTACCCCTGATTTTACGCAAGCAATAGATGATATTACTTCCTATGTCATCTCATTTTCTATTGATAGGGGTAAAAAGGTGGAATTAGGCAATAGTCCAGCAGGCATTGCGGATATAACATTAGATAATTCGTCAAAGAGATTTTCCCCACCATATGCCGGGCCTTTATCTGGAAAGATGAGACCTTGGCTTCCAGTTAGAATCAGAGCTACCGTAACTGGAGGTAGTGCTTTGGTAATTTATACTGGTTTTATTTCACGCATCTCAGTAAATCCAAATATATCTGTTCAGAAAGTGTATCTATATTGTACAGATGGCATGGATTTATTAGCCAGAAATATGGTAACAACCAATAAAGATGATAGAGATGCAACAAGCGATGGGGGAGCAATAGATAAATTATTAAATGCTGCTGGATGGTCTGCAAGCAAAAGAAGCCTGGATACTGATGGGGGAGATGTTTTGGATTATCCATCAGTTACGGAGTATTAATAATGGCTACTGTAATCAGAACAGCTACTGATTTGCAGAATATGGAAAATGCTTTAACTGCTAGTTATGAACTTGGCTGCGATATAAATGCTTTTGAGACTTTAACTTGGGATGGTGGATTAGGCTTTGACCCAATAGGGAAATATGATGCCTTACACCCAGAATATGCCTTCACTGGCTATTTTGATGGTAAGGGTTATAAGATTTCCAATCTTTTCATTAACCGCACAGAGTTTCTTGGACTGTTTGGCTATACGGGTATTTGCGGGAGTGACCATTGGATAAAGAATGTGGGACTTACAAATGTTGATATTACTGGACGAGATTGGATTGGGGGTTTAGTTGGTTTTCACCAAAATGGAGCACACACAATCTCTAACTGCTATGTTACTGGCAATATAGTGGGTCAGTCATACGGAATTGGTGGTTTGTTGGGGTATAATGGTTCCATTGTCGAGGATTGTCATTCAGATGTTGATATTGTTGTTACTGCTACTGCTGCAACCGGTGATGTTGCAGAGATAGGTGGCTTTATTGGAGAAGAAAGTGGCCTTGGAATTACTCGGTGTTATGCTACAGGTGATATAACCATAAATGGAGTTGCAGGTGAGGATGTAGACCTTGTTGGTGGCTTCGCTGGTGATATTAGGAATAAGCTGGTCTCCAGATGCTATGCTACTGGTAATGTAATTGTCAGCAATGCAGTTGGAAGACACACTAGATATATCGGCGGGTTTGCTGGTTCCAATGGTGGATATGAAGGGCCTTCTAACTGCTACGCTAGAGGTAATGTTACTGTTACAAAGGGAGTTGGTGCTACCCAAAGTTGGGTTGGTGGATTTGCTGGTATGAATTCAGCCTCACCTCTGCCCTTGTTAAATTGTTATTCAACAGGAACAGTAAGTGCTTCAGGGATGAGTTATGTTGGTGGCTTTTGCGGACAGAATACATCTGTAATCACCTCCTGCTTCTGGGATACTCAAACATCAGGACAGGCAACTAGCTCTGGCGGGACTGGCAAAACCACTGCTGAAATGAAGGATATTGAAACCTTTCAAGAAGCTGGATGGTCTATGTCAAGGATATGGAACGTGACTGCCTGCAATAACAGTTATCCGTGCTTGATTGGGGTTACCCCTTGTTGTGCCTCAATTGTGTCTCCTGCTGATTGGACTATTGCCGAACCAAAAGTAACGCTAGAAGCTATAAGGAACATAGAAATGGTTTATGGTGGCAGATTCTATATAGACAAGTCTGGTAATGCAGTCTATGAATCGAGGTATCATAGAAATGTCTAGCTTTACAATAGACGATACGATGGTAGAATTTCGATATGACCTTGATGACAGGGAGATATACAATGACATTCGCAGCCAAATTGGTATTTCTACGACTGAAACGGTAGTAGATTCTGACCCTACCTATAGTTGGAAAACTTGGTATAGAGCAATGGAAGTTACCCCTGGAGTTATCCACCAGAGAGTATTTACAGCAACATTATTTGAACCAATTGATTGGAAGGTAACGGTTTTATCATGTGATGACCTAAATGGCAATCCTTATTATAATTATACAATCGAGTTGATAGATAGTAATTATGAAATGACGAAAGCTGTCGAAATACTTAATACTGGCAGCGTAACAATGATAATTAGGTTTAATG
>Ga0180732_1001522_pt1 | contig 14151 bp, 16 predicted proteins | sample KR11_01MetaG_FD_148674 | JGI IMG/M metagenome (GOLD analysis project Ga0180732, IMG submission 148674) | Groundwater microbial communities from the Olkiluoto Island deep subsurface site, Finland - KR11_0.1 MetaG | ecosystem: Environmental > Aquatic > Deep subsurface > Groundwater | place...
ACCCAAACTCCGCAAAATGATAGGGAATAATTAAATTTAATTAAATATTAACTGATTTATTACATCTTATGCTACTGATTTGTCTATAAACTATCCGCCGAAACATTTGATTTTCTATAATCCCTATAGGGAATATAGAGAAAATTGGGTATATGAAATCCTGAAGAATGGGGAACTGCCATTGAAAATAAAAAATTGAGTAAAGTTTCATAATTATTCAATATTGAGTAGCAATTCGATGCATAACGATTTAAACAATTTTATTCCTATTTTCTTTTTAACATACATAAGGTTTCTGATAAATAATGTAGCTTTCAGAATCTCTCTGATGGGATATATTCCCTAAAAAATTGCGGAGTTAAGGTTACCATTTTCTTTTCTCCTTTATTTTAGTTCGGTGATGCCCACCGGCATTGCCCTTACTTTATTCCATAATTTCAAATTGAAACTTGGCGACATGGATTTACAGCATCACCAGATTACTACAATATTCAAAAGTATTTTATTGAAACCCTCATAAACTATATAGTGTCATATAGTCTATTTTTATTTTCGTGAGCATGGAACCTGCGCCCCCGATCTCCCTATCCCGGGGCACAGTTCCATGGTGACAGCAGCCCTGCGCTCTGGCGAAAACGCGAAGCGGGCTTCCTATTTTTTCCGACGGTTTATACACTGGCGGCTGTGTGCGCGCCGCCCAGCTACTCTAATTATGGAAACTATATCAGGGTAAGCCTCATAGACTATATAGAATAATATATTCTATTTTTATTCTTCAGGAATAAGGAGACTACAGGCTTTCCGCACGGGTTTGGATTATGAGTGGAAAGCCTGGTATGAAGCGCCGGTTCGAAAAAGATGGGTGGTCTATGGGCTTCATGGATCACTGAACATCCGGCTGGATAATAAAACCTGCTCCAATAGAAAATATAGAACTATATAGATATGATCGTTATTGATTGCAATGGTTCTCCAAGAAACAGAACCGCAGATAAACGCGGATGAACGCAGATTAAATGCTATGTTACCCCTAACGTGTCTGTGGACATTAACCTCAGGTGACTGTTTCCGCCTGTATCTTAAGAGCACGATTCATTTCTTCAAAGCCGCGAAGTGTGTCTGTATGCAGCCAGCGCAGTTCGCGGTTCGGCTCTGCCTTCAGGACTTCAGGCCGAAAAGTCATGCCCCTTGCACCTGAAGGCTGCAGGAACACTTCCAGTCGTGCTCCCTTTCTGGGTTCCCCGCCTGCCCGGCGGATAAACGGGTTCCACTTCGGAAAACTGGCAAAATCTGTGAGTATTTGCCACACCCTTTCTGCAGATGCCTGGATTTCGATTTCAGTACGAAGTTCTTTCATTGCGTTAGATTATACGCGCACGGTCTTAAAATCATTTTCCTACTACATTCTGTCCATCATTTCTAATGCTTCTTCAAGCGGTAATGCAGGAGCTATATGGGGCACGCCGATTTCTCTAAATGGATAGGTTATCTTTAGTATTGCTTCTTCGTTTGGGGCATCAAATATTGCCACAGAGATATGCCTGCCTATCAAGAGATACCTGCCAATCAATTTCACTTCATCTGGATATTTGAATTCTTTCCAAAGTTCCATGAGTTTTGATGTAGTCTCCGGAGTCCACTTGAACCATAGTACAAACAACATTTCACTCACCTCCATTAATATGAATGCAATTAAGCGATATAAATACGTTGACATTCCTAAAAAGCACCAAAAGATTTACACCCGCATCAAACCACTTTCTTTTTATGGGCAAAAACTATCACGCCGATCGCGCCCATCACAGGAAAGACCGCAAACACGGCAGCAGGAAGACTTGCTGACGGGGAATACCACGATACCGAAGCGGCGCTGTAGATTGAAAGGACAAAAAGTAGAATCGCACCCACTATTTCATTGCGCATGTACAATTTTAGTTGCATCAAATTATAAAGCTTTTCACTATAGAAACAATAGAGGTATAGAGAACGTTATCCTTCCTTCAGCACCATGTCCACGCAGAAAGCGGCAGAGAGAACCAGCTTTTTCAATCCCTGTTCAGTGACCTGGGGTTTTACTTCTACCGCATAGTTATCGGCAGTCGTGAACAGTTCCTTCCCCAGTCCGTCCCATTTTTTTGTCACTTTAGCCAGCTCACGCCCTTGATTATCTTTGAAGGTGAAATCCCATCCCTTCCAGTTACCCTGAAGTTGTGCAACCCGCTGATCCGTGCTGTCAAAGACCTCGAACTTACCTCCGAGTGATAGCAGCCGCTGCTGGTATCTGCCTATTTTCTGCCCATTTGCATCAAAGACGTTCACGCTGGAACGGAAGAATGTGAAGCCGCGCCTGAGGGTAACAAGCTTCTGTCCGTTATTGTCGCAGATGTCCACGGTGAAAGGCAGATTTGTCTTCAGTCTGGTGAACTTGAGCAGCTTGATAAAGAAAATATTATGGTTCAACAGGGACATTGCAGATTACCTCATCAAGCGCAGCTTACTGCTTTATCGAAATGCGCACAATCTTTACCGTTCCGTCATCGAGGTTGATACTTAGCTGGTACGTTCCCGTAGCCATGCCGCTGGTGCCCAGGTTAAAGATATAGAGGTTATCTGTGATGTCGTACCTGAAGGTATTTCCATCATTAGCTGCACTGGTCGAGATTGATTCCTCTATCCTGCCAAAAATCTCATCCGTAATTTTCTGGTGAGTGAGGTTTGAAACCACCGTTGACACGTAGTTTCCATTTGCATCAGCAACCCTGAACTTCACCGGAATAGTACTTCCCAACTTAAAGATGCTGGAGCCGTCGCTTCTAATAGGCGGCTGGATGCCGAGGAAATTGTAGGCGATGGTGTAGGATGCTGTTTGAGTTACGTTATTGCCAGCATAGTCTGTGGCCGTGACGCTGAAGACCTTTGCTCCTACGGTGTCTGTATCAATAGTTGAGCCGTTAGAAGCGGTTCCTGTTGCTGATGCAACGCCTGAGAGTAAATCATAAGCTGACCAGCTGGCAATTAATGTCTGGTTCAGGATATACTCGCTTCCGTTGGCAGGTTTATTAATCGTCACCTGTGGTGGGGTTTTATCAATGCTAATTGAACGATTCTTGGCTGATTCAACATTGCCAGCATTATCAGTTGAGCTGTAATAAACTGATGTTGTTCCTTCATTAGTAACTGTTAAAGGAACGGTATATGTACTCCAATTTGCACCATCAAAACTATATTCGGTTTTATTGACACCTGAGCCACCTTCATTATCAGTCGCCATAAGACTTACTTGCACATTAGAGATGTACCAGCCATTATTGCTGATACTTCCAGTTAGATTAGCAACTGTGACAGGAGGTGTTGTATCCAGTGGAGCGGATCTCGCAGTGTGGTTAACCCAGCTCATATTGATATTATCTGATGCATCCACGGTACGAGTGCCGATAGTATGCCGGGTATCCGGGGTAAGGCCAGTGGCATTGTAATAGTTAGTCGTAGCTGTAACATTCACCTGGAAACAACTCCAGACATTGCAAGTTTATCGCGTGTTTCGGGGTCTGCTTTATTCAACGGACTATAGAATTGGAGTACATAATATTTCATGCCGGTGTCTATATTTCGTTCAATACCTGGAGATTTTAAAATTGAGTAACCGGAGACAAAACTTATTAGAGATGAATTAATTTTATTTTTTTGTTCCTGTATATCTTGAATTTGTTTTTCCTGTTCTGCAGTCAATTTACCAGTAGGAGGGACAGTTATTAATTTTTGCTCATCTGTCTTATTTATCGTGAAGGGAATATCCTGATAACTATTATTATTTGATAGTGCCAGAGTTTTAGTTGCCATAATAGCACCGCCAGCAGAAATTACAAGAATTATAATCAATGCAATAATCCATCGCTTGATATTGCGGCTCATATTTCAGCAACCTCCTGCATATTTGCGCAATTCGCATACTCAGCAAGCAATAAATCTACTTGTGTCGCGATTGAACCGAGCGCAAGTATTCCAAATCTTCTAAACGCTATCGCCACCATAATGCCCTCTCTATTTTTCTGGCAATTCCTCTTTAAAGCTCTTTGTTCATATTGCGTGCATTACTGGATAAAGCCTGGCACTATAGAATCAATAGACGTATATACTGGATTTTTATGATTATATATTATATTCATTAATTTTATAGCTGAACATGCCCTCTCAATAAGAGGAGGTATTTATCATGTTTAACAAAACAGCCAAACGCATCACGCTGGAATCTCACCGCATCTGGCTTGATTTGCTTAAGATTCCCAAAAAAATCCAGTCTAAGGTAAAGAAAATGCCCCAGTGATATTGCGGGGCGCTGAAGTCAGCCAAAGATGCTTAACTTATATTCCTTTTTTGCAAAATAGACCATCCCGACAGGAATATCGCCATCATGATTGTTATTGCTGAAATTGCAAGGATGGCGTTGGAGTATGCCTCGCTCTTGAAATACCAGGATAAGCCCCCGAAAGTATGTGCCAGCGAGATCAGGATGAGTATGGCGGATGCAGGATAGAAGAGCTTTTCGTCCTGGGAGAGCAGTTTCAGAACAAGGTAGGAAGCAGAGAAATAGAATATCACGGTAAAGAATACAAAAGGCATCAATAAATCGTTCCTGACCGCATATACCAGCAGCGGGCTGAATTCGTTCTGGATCAGATTTTCCTTCGAACCTGCAAGCCAGATGGTAAAGGAGTAATCTATGATTGCCGAGACTGCAAAAAAGAAAGGTATAGCTATCAGCAGCTTACCGGTCATATCACTTTTCGACATAATGATATGTTAGACTTGTATAATATATAAACCTATACATCATTATTATTATGATAATAATCATGTTCAGAAACTGCAAAGCTGAGCTTGCTCCATTATTTTGTTCGCACCCACACCACTTGTAACCCTCTGTTTCCTCTGGAAATATATCTATTTAGTTAAATTCCCTCATATAGCTTATGTATCCATTCTTCTCTATAATATCCTGTCCCTCAAACGACCTTGCCCACTTTATGAAGGCATCCTCAAGAGAGGAGGGTCTCCCTCTGGTTACAAAATAAAGGGTGTGGGCAAGCTCTAAAGGATAGTAGGAGTTGTTCACATCGCTGCTGGCAGCAGCCAGCGTGAAGTTGGAGTGGCTAATATTTGTGTATGCAATCCCGCTATCTTCATTCAGGATGCCTGCTATATGCACGTTCAGCCCTCGTTCCTCCTGCGTGTCAACATAGCCGTATTCTATAAATCCTATGGAATTTGCCGTATTTTTCACAGCATCAAGCATCCCGGCACTGCCTGTAACAGCAGTGATGCCCGGATCGATCGATGTAATTCCTGAATACTGCAAAAAGGCTTTCTCCGTGCCGGGAGAACCCGTCATCTGATATGCTTTTGGGGTAATGATTGTGCCGTTATAGAACCCTCGAAGATCATTTTTAGTATAATTGGGAACCGGTGGAACAGAAACATTGTTGACTATGAGAACAACACCTGAAAAACCAAATTTATTTGCTATGAGATTGGGATATTTTCCCATCTCATCAGGAGAAGGCAGTCTATCCGTCGCTCCCATATCCACGGTACCCGTGCCTGTAGCCCCTATGACAATATTGGAAGTTCCCCCGAGCATCTCACCCTGCTGTAGCTGAAGCATCACACCTGAGCGCTTATCATTGTAAGTACTTCCAAGGGACTCCACAGCAGGTTGAGCAAGGTCTGAGCTTACGACTTCTATCTTTATAGCTGTAATATTCATGCTGCTGCTCTTTCCTACTGCATCATCAGCCTGAGAACCCACATCTTGCATGATAGCAGAGAGAAATGCTGCGCTTCCCGCCACCACCATGATAAGCAGGAGCGAAGCTACTACTGTGGATACGGCATTTGTGTCTTTGATCATCTTCATATGCATTTTGTGTATTTTTCCTCCGATAAAACTTATCTATATAGATTATAGAGTTCTTTTTTCAGTATGAGCTAAGCATTTTCATGGATTGTTCTTGTTTTTTTCTTTTCCCGGTTTCCAGATTCTCAGCATGAGTATAGCCAGCAGTCCGCCAGCCATCAGCGCCAGAACAGCATATGGAAGCTGTTGAATGCTTATCCAGATGGAACTGGCTTTTTTCAGGATACCCGAAGGCATAGTTTCAGCGGGAAGATCCTCACCTGAAGGATTAGGAGAATCTTCCATGGAAGAATCATCAGTCGAAGGTTTTTCAGCAGGAGGTGCCAACGAGGATGTATTATTTTCCTGTGTGGAAGCAGATGCCTTTTCCTGTGTGGAAGTAGATCCGAATTTTATCTCTACAGGATTGGAAATGCCAGAGCCTGTATTAGCCTGCGATTGTGTTTCAGGATCATATTCTGACCAGTACTCTTTAAAATCAAACCTTGCATAAGGCAATGAGATATTATCAGAAACATTATTTAGTTTTAATATATAGCTGTTGTTATAAGATCCATCCGGCTGCAAAACAATGCTGAAGTTCAGTTCTCCGCTCACAACCTCCATATCAGGGATAATAGAATCCCGGACTTTTACCTGCGCCGCCCTGCTCCCGTTGTTTTTCACGCTTATATTTACTGTAACGTTCCCTGGACCTCTTACCTCCGTCTTATCAGCGGTCTTTGTAACAATGATTTCAGAAGAGCGCAGGATGAAGCTAATGTTGCCTGTGGAGAGATTATATGTTCTATTATTATAGACAACGTAAAGCGCCGCAGGCGGCAGGGTGTACTTTTTTCCTGCAACGGGCTTAAGAGGCTTGATCAAATATTCTTCCTGCCAGATCTCTCCCTTTTTTAAAGGTATGCCCCATCCCGGTTCCTGCGGTTTCGAGATAAAGCCTTCAGGGGTTGAATCGTTCACCCATATATAGGAGAAATCGTATGCGCCGGTATTTTTTACGGTTATTGATACAGGAATGAACTCTGATAACGGATTCACATGTGCCTCTGCGGGCACCGTCTTAACAATAGCGAAGTTTCCTGCAATATCGAATTCAAGTTCAAGTTCATTATTTTTAACCAGTATTCTAAGCTTCGCATACGGCGTAGGTATATATTTTCCAGTTATAACCTCCAGGGCGGTTATCTTCAGCGAACTGTCCCCTTCTTTATATACCGTCTCGTTGAAAAATTCCGCGCCATCTACGAAAGTATGGTTCCTCTCTGTTAATGCAGCATCCAGTACATGATCCCCATTCTTAAAGACTGTCAAAAATACATAATCGTCGCAACCCCATATTTTTCTTTTATAAGGGTCGGGTTCAATTATACATTTTGTTTTGTTCGTGATCTCTTCTACCGTGCCGGGGCGGAAATCCATTGCTGTTATATTATAACCTGAAACACTGACGCTTTCGCCCCATTTGAGGATTGCATTGTGTTCTTCCCATTCAGAGGCGGATGCGATCGTTATTATATTCAATAATACGATGAAAAACAGGACAGCCTTCATTGCCAGAGAATAGAATAAGGCGCTATTAGGCTTTTTTGTATATAGGTTATATATTCTATATACTTTTAGAGAAGTCGATTGCAAGCTCTGCGATATTTGCTGCATAATCCCCTATCCTTTTTACGCTGTCTTCTATCAGTCCTATGGACATCACAGCCTCGGGATTTAAGGCGGTCGCAGGATATCTGATCCTGCGCAGTTGCTCGCCTATTTTTTTATGTTCTTCAATGACCCTGTTTGCAGCCTCTACATTGCATTTTGTAAAGGAACTGACCGAATCATTGACAAGCTTATAAGAGACTGTACCAATTTTCATAACTTCATCAAGGATACCGCGGGGAATTTTCTCTCGCGATTCCAGAAATATGCTGGCAATTTTACCTGCATGGTCCGACATGCGCTCTAAATGATCGCTTGCTAATCTATAATAGAAAGCGCCTATCAACCCCAGTTCGCTCTTTTCCGATATCCTTGAATGGAGCAGAATATCCATGAACTGTTTTGATATCAATAGATGAAGGCGATCGATCTCATCGTCCTCCCTTATAACATCGGAGGCGAGGGAAACATCATCCGCTCCAATTGCCCTGATAATACTGTCAAGCGTCCACTGCACTTTTATATGCATGCGCCGAAAACTCATGTCAATAGGCATATCCCCAGGATTCGAGATATCCTGAATAACTACCTTCTCGTGCGTTTCTTCGATAATCTCAATGCCTATTAACTTTTTGACGATGGCTGCGATATCCTTTTTCTGCTCAGGCGTGATGCTTTTTGCTTTGAGTTCAGTCACTCGATACCCGGCAACATATGTGGCTATTATATCTCTTATCAGCGGCTCGCCTGCCCTTCCATCTATATTCAGGCTTTTGGGACCCTGGGGTTGAAGACCGCCGTTTGATATTAAAAGCAGGCTGCCATCCTCCTGGGGATACATGTAGATAAGAGAGCCGGAACTTATTCCAAGATTGATCGCCCACTTCTTGGGAAGGGATACCACAAATGTCGATTTACCGGTCACCTGAACTTTTCTTATCTCTGCATTCGTCATTTTAATCTTTTCGGTCATTCCTGCCTACCCTTATTAGTACTACTGTTTTCTATGGTTGTTATATATTTTCTCCCAAGAATCTATATATCATATATAAAATCAGTAGATACGAAGATGCGCTGGAATAAATAGTCTATAGTATCTATATAGATAAAATATTAATTTAATTCACGCATTCAAACGCCCGGAATGAAAACACTTCTTGAAGGCATTAATTTTTTCAGATTGAATCTTTTTCCAAAACGCATTCCAGGGAATGGAAACGGTAATGGGATTAAACATAACAGCAGCGATGAACTTGAATTGCATATTAAACAGCTTGAGGAACAGATACTGGACAGGAAGGAAGAACGTAAGACCAATATCATGGAGACCCTGTTATCCTTCAAGAGCAGACCTGTCCGTGAGATAGATGTAACATATCCGATAACCCCGGATCACCAGTTTGCCAGGATAGCCTATGATAACAGCACCGAAGAGCTCGTTTATATTCCGATTGAGCCTTTGATTGAAGGCAGGGAGATGGAAATCTTCCGGAAGATCAGGGGAATTTTTGAGAGTGAATTAAATATAGAGAGCATACAAACCAACCGCCAGGCATATATTGAAAAGAAAGTAGCAGAAATTATTGACTTATACGGTATAACGACAGGCAAGGAAACACTGGATAAAGTGCTTTATTTTCTTAAGAGGGATTTCATCGGATATGGTGAGATAGACCTTTTGATGAACGACCCCATTATCGAGGACATAAGCTGCAACGGACCGGGCAGGAATGTCTATATTTACCACCGTGTCTTTGAATCACTTCGTACACTTCTGAAGTTTGAAGGCGAATACAGGCTAAATTCATTTATATTAAAGATGGCGCAGATTTCAGGAAGACATATATCTGTGCTTGACCCCATAACAGACGCAACCCTGCCTGAAGGCAGCAGGATTAACCTCACCTACAGCAACGAGGTGACAAGGAAAGGCTCATCCTTCACCATCCGCAGGTTCAAAGGTGAGCCTATTTCCTTTATAGATTTATTGAAATACGGCACCCTGAATGCTAAGCAGCTTGCTTATCTCTGGCTGATCGTTGAATACGGCAGGTCGATACTGGTTTCTGGAGGTACGGCGTCAGGGAAAACAACAATGCTGAATGGTATCTGCCTTTTCATAAAACCCGAATCAAAAATCGTGAGCCTTGAGGATACGGCAGAGATCAACATACCTCATGAGAACTGGATACAATCCATAACAAGGAGCGGTTTTGGAAGAGGGGAAGAGAGTAAAGGAAATTCTAAACGCGGGGATATTGGTCTATATGAACTGTTAATAGCCGCGCTCAGGCAGCGACCAGAATATATAATCGTGGGCGAAGTCAGGGGAAGCGAAGCCATCACTCTCTTTCAGGCAATCTCGGTGGGGCATGCTGCCATGGGCACGATACATGCAGGCTCCATGGATGAACTTGTTAACCGCATCGAATCTTTTCCCATGAACGTGCCGCGCAGCCAGCTTGCAAGCCTTGATCTTGTAATTTTTGCGGGCAGGATACGCATTAACAACAACTATGCCAGGCGGGCTGTAGACATGGTAGAGATAGGAGGGATTGACCCCGCCACAAAGAATCTCATTACGAATAATGTTTTCCACTGGGACCCTTATACCGATCATTCTAATTACAGCGGAAAAAATATTCTCCTGGGGAATATTGCCGCCGAGCACGGGATTTCGCTGGAATATATGGAAAAGGAATTAGAACAGCGGGAGAAGGTGATAGACTGGATGTACAGGAATGGGATTACACATTTCAAAGATGTGGCAAAGATTCTCAAATCGTATTACTACTCGCCAGACGAACTCCTGGAAAAGGTTAATATGATATGAATAATACCTATAAGAAATTATGCTACCGCCTGCTGGGGAGATATATTGAGGGGAGCAGCCTTGAAAATGAGTTCTCCTTAACCCTTCACCAGGCAGAAATTAACATCAGGGGCAGCATGTTCCTCTCTGTCTTGTTTGTAAGTTCACTCTTACTGGCGCTTGCGATTGGAGGTATTTTATATATCCTTTCCATAGAACTGATAAACCCCATAAGCGCTGCTTTTCTGGTTTTTGCAGCATCCTCAGGCGCTGTCTATTTCCAGCTCACTTCAAAAATCCAGGACAGGCGTCTTGCCATCGATCGCCATCTGCCTTTTGCTATCAGCCATATGTCCATACTGGCAGCCACAGGTACGCCTCCATTGAACCTCCTGCACTTGCTTGCGTCTTCTGATCACGGTGCAGTGTCGGATGAGATCAAGAAAATCATCTATTCTGTGGATATCCTGGGCAAAGACCTCATAGCAGCTATCATAGGTGTTGCAAGGACTACACCTTCCACACACATGCGTTCCATGCTTATTGAATTAACAAGGATGGCACACACCGGCGGAAGCATGGAATCATACCTGCACGGAAGGCTTGACCAGCTCCTGATAATCAAACGCGAGATGCAAAAAGAGCTAAACATGTCACTGGCTCTCTTTAGCGAGATATATATTACATTCATAGGTACGGGAGTCATTATGGCAGTCCTGGGCGTGACGGTCGGGAGCATTCTCATGGGAGGGAAGATAGGTCCTTTCCCAGCGAGTGTATTTTTTGATATATTTATATATTTTATAATGCCTGCAGCCAATGTAATCTTCTTTGTGCTCCTGATGGTTATGTATTCCCCTTATGGAGAGGAGTAATGAGTGCTTTAAAAAAATTATATATCAGGTATAAAGTTAAAAGGGAGAACTTTATCCTTCTGATTCCTGCGCTATTAGCAATAATGTTGATCGTGATTTATGTGCTTCCGGCAGGGGACGAAAAGCAAAAAATTGCTCTTGATCAGATAGTGGTTTTTGCGGTGCTGATAACAATAACACCTTACAGTATAGATGTATATCTTGAAACTAGAAGAAAGAAGAGATACGAGGAAGAGTTTATTGGCTTTCTATATGAACTCTCTGAACTCCTGCGCGGTGGTCTTGACCCTGTAAATGCTATTAAAGAGATAGCTTCTCCTGCCCTGGAATCTGAGCAAAGCCTGAATGCTCTGGCGCCTCACTTAAAAAAGGCTGCGGCACAAATAGCCTGGGGTGTTTCTTTTGAAAATGTCATTAGCAGCATGGCTGAGTCTCTTAAAAGCCCGCTGATAAGCAAGTACAGCTATCTCATAGTCCAGGCTTCCAGGCTTGGCGCCGTCAGTCCTGCTATAATCCTGAAAGCCGCAGATGACCTTGAAAAAACTCTGCAGCTTGAACGCGAGAAGGATGCGGAACTGAAGGAATTCATTATGATAATCTATGGGTCAGAACTCATTCTTATAGGAATGACCTATCTCCTCAACAGCACCCTTCTGCCCTCAATTCTTAATATGGTAAAGGGAGGGACGGGTGAAGCTTATGGTATCTCATCTATTGGAATGGATATCGGTACATTCAGGAGAGGATTCTTCCATGTGATAATGATCAACGCCTTCGCAAGCGGGATTATTGCGGGACAGCTATCAGAGGGAAAGGCAAGGCACGGGTTAAAGCATTCGGTTATATTAATGATAGTAGGTTATGCGGTGAGCCTGGCGTTCCTGCTGGAATAACACCCCAGAACAGGATTTTAGCATGGAATTTTTTCAGAATATTATAACTTCAGCCCATACTTTTCGCAATCAGAGGCATACCGGCGATGCATGCCTTGCTCAGTGCATCATCCATGCCTTTAAGCAAAGCCCTGGGATTCCCGTTAACCTGCGAGTTCAAACTGTATACGAACTCTTTTGTAAAGGGAAAAAGGGGATCCATATTCTGAACAGACCTGCTTACGGCAAGCCTTTTTGCTGCCAGAAGTTCCGCTTCCTTGTCCGCAAGTCCATCCAGCATATATAGTTTGTTTATTCGATCTATGAAGGAGGGGTTAGCTCTTCTGATGCCTTCAAAAAATTCTTTATTGCAGGTAAAGGTGAGCAGGCTTCCAGCCTTTAGATTGTTTACAAGGGATATGAGGAAATCCTGGAAGTTATTATCCCCACAATCAATGTTGTCCAGCAGAATATAGGATGGAGCCTGCTCTTTCAACATTATGGATGCCAGCATCCCAAGCTCTACAGGTTCTTTTTTCTGTTTCAATGATTTTTTTATTTCTGTAACATATCCAGGCGTCTTTAGTCTTCCTATAAAACCTAACTTATCATTTATCTGTTTCAGCCCGCTTTCGAATAATCTCTTCATATTGAACGCATAGTCCTGCTCAACACTTAAAAAAACATGGAAAATACCGCTTTTAATTGCTACTTCCTCAAGCCATCGCAGTCTCTCGCTTTTTCCAATACCCAGGTCGCCCGCATAGGCAACGACAGCTCTTCCTCCTTCAGACACCTCTCCAACTATGCAAGAAAATTCGCTGTCGATCTTCTGGCTTACATGCAGTAAGCTGATATTCTCTATGGCCTCGGCAGAAACCGCTCGAAAAGGATTTGAAGTCAAACCATATAGCTTATATTCATTCGTCATCTTGTATATCTCTGCTTTATTCAAACCGTCCTTATTGCTAAGATAGCCATTATGCAATAAGAGTCTCAGAGAATGGTTAATTAATTAACCCCTATAGTCTAAATACCTCTATATACTCTATAAGGGGATACATTATTTGGTCTCTGGGGGAAAACACGACATGTGAAGTTGATTAAAGACGAGTCAGGGCTGTCCGTAGTTGTAGGCACGCTGCTGCTGATAATTGTCGTGGTAGCTTCTGTATCTGCCCTTGCTCTCATGGTATCTGAGGCACAGAAAAAAGAGATGGAGAGGAACAGCCTTCGTTCTGCTGTGGAAAGTGAGAACTTAAAGATCACATCACTGGCTCTCAACGACACAGACAGTGATGGATACTGGAATACCATGAAAATAACCGTTGTGAACCTGAATACTGAAGAGGCAAGGATTGTTGGCATCAATATTAATGATAGAAATGCGGAGAACTATACAGATGGTGTGAGAGAATACAATTTCCAGAACCAATTCCCTGTGCCAGAAGGAGGAAGCAGACAGATACTCTTAAACCTTACCTCCAACTTTACTCCACAGCTCAACATATCCCGAAACGATGCTATGCGGGTAATTTTATTTACCAGTCTGGCAAACAAGTTTGAACGTGTCTTTCTTCCTCCTGTTCCAATCATAAAAGTGGGTGTTGTGTCTGAACAAATTGGAACTGATTTCCACGATGTACTCGCTCTTGATGGTTCGGATTCTATTGACCGCGAAGGAACGATCATTAAATATCAGTGGCAGGTCAGTAACAGTACTATAATCCTTGGCAATTTAAGCGGGCAGAAAGCGAGGATGAATTTCAATCTGACAAATACAGGGAAGTTTTGGGTTGAACTTAACGTGACAGATAGCAATGGGATTTTGGGTTCTGCCATTTGGGATTCTCCATAAAATCAGATCTGCATAATCTCCTTTATTTTCGATAATTCTGATTATAAAAGTTATATATTTTATCCAGTATCTCCGAATCAAAATGAGCATATTGATAGCCCACTCTCTTAATAACATTGTCTTGGATAATAACAGATGTGGATAAACTACCGAAAGACGTTCCTGAT
>Ga0180732_1001523_pt1 | contig 14144 bp, 27 predicted proteins | sample KR11_01MetaG_FD_148674 | JGI IMG/M metagenome (GOLD analysis project Ga0180732, IMG submission 148674) | Groundwater microbial communities from the Olkiluoto Island deep subsurface site, Finland - KR11_0.1 MetaG | ecosystem: Environmental > Aquatic > Deep subsurface > Groundwater | place...
AAGCTGAAGGCTCCAAAGCTGATAGGGCCCTCATTAAAGAAGAGAATTTACATGAGGCCAAAGAACTGGCCCTCCACATGCCCACCTTTGGCCCTGACAGGCAGATATACATCCGTAACCTAGCAACTAAAGCCCTAGAAGGTAAGCTCGATAAGGAAGTGTTCAAGCTCTTCGTGAAGATGACTAATTCCTATATGGAGGTCGAGGCTTGTTTTCCTAGGGCTAAATTTTTATCCGAAAGGAGGTGATAACCAGTGGCAGAGAAAAGTCCCGTAAAGTTCAAGGTCGACTTCAACTGTGGATGTGGATACAAGTGCCACAAACAGAGTGAAGCCGAGGACCATGTGGAGAAGACTGGACACTCCATGTTTATCCTCGGCGAAGTTAGACTACGGAATAAAGAACCTAAGGGGGAGAGATAAATGGTTGAGCTACACTTCAATAGTGAAGAGGAGAAATTTGCCTTTCTGGATAGACTTCACTGTGGGGACCCAGTAGTCTTGATGGAGTTGGCAATAGTGGAACGCCAGCAGGAATTAGAAAGGCAGAGGGAAGGAGAACCTTATGAGCAAGAGGAAAGACCGAGAAAGAGCTGAAAATGGGATAGTTTACCGTAGTGGGCTTAGAGTTCCTTTTCCTACTAGGGAACAACTGGCTCAGGTAGACAAGGCCGTTGAGATGAGGCTTGAGGAACTACGGAAGGAGGAAAAACATGGCAGAAAGAATAGAAGGATATTATACTTTTGAAGAGGATGATTACCAACAATCAGTCGAAGCTAGATTCTGGAACCAGAGTGGAAAGCAGATGGCTATTGTGGCTTGTATAACCAAGGGTGTTGATTGGGCTGCTTACATAGGAACTGACGCCTCAGATTCTTATGATGAAGATGGCACCTTGAGGTATGTAGCTCAATGGGGATGCAAGCTCTCAAGGGAAGATGCTAGGTATTTCTTTCCAAAGATTAAGCTACCTTATAGGTATTGGCATAAGGAGGTAACCTCATGATTGTTATCTTAGAGCTAAGTAACAAGAAGAAAGTTTACATTAGTGGTCGAGAGATTACTACCGATGATGCCCATGAGATCGTCATTAGCTTGACAGAAACCTGGGGAACCGACTTTGAGAAGCAGGATCTTAGAGACCGTGCTCTGACATGTGGAAGGTGAATTACTACGTTGCGGTAAGAGGCTGGTATAGGGAGAACAAGTCTAAGATGGGTCTATTGAGGCACAAGGTCTTTCGGATATGGCTAAAGATGATGAGAAAGGCTTAAAGGGAATAACCTAAGGAGGTATCCACATGAAGGGAAGGGCAAAGAATTGGATTAGGGCAATGGACTCAATAGAGGAAGTGGGGCTATTACTATACATCCTATGCGAGGAGCGTATGTCTTACGACTCCTTTGTCGATCCTTACTTTGTAGAAGACTCACTTAGACATGGACGCGAGCTATGCGCAAAGGCTGGTGTCTGGAAGAACATAAGAAGGATAAGGTTTAACTAAACCATATAATAATAGTAATCATTACTAATAAGGAGGAAGACCATGGAGAAAGCAGTGATAACCAGGTCAGTGGCCCAGGGAGCTCTCAAGATCTTCAATAGAGAGAGGGAAAATGATGGGGAGGACATAGCTTGCATGCAGCAGGCCATGAAGGAGACACTGGGATCTCTCACCAAGTACAAGGGCTATCACAGGCCGGTATGCGCTGCCTGCCAAGTGGAGATGCATCCAGAACGTAATGGAGTCGGAGTCCTTGACATGGCTGACTATGGCCCTGTCAACCTCTGGGATGCAGATCTCTGGGAGTGCCCAAAATGTGGGCATCAGGTAGCCACTGGCTTTGGGGATAGCCCTATCTCTCGTCACTATGAGGACAACTTCGAGGGGGTGACCAAGAGCTATGAGGCCAGCAGTATCCTCATAGAGAATCATTAACGAAAGGAAGTGACCACATCATGCCAGCTTGTTCGAATCCAATCCAATGTCAACTAGCCCGAAGAGTAGAATGCACATGTGCATGCCAGGGAAAAAATCATGCTATCCTTAGGAAGATGATGGAAGACCCTGAGACAGAAGCTGAGGGTAAGGAAAAGCTCGAAGAGCTCCGAAAGCACCAGACAGAGTTGAAGAAGGTTAAGAGGGTAGAGCGTAGGAAGAAACGGGCAGAAGCGAAGAAAGCCCAGAAAGAATAACACTAGGAGGGTTTTCCATGAACTGTCCAGTATGTGGGCTAGATTTAGAGCTCAAGGAGGTTAAGGAGCTTGATGACCATGCTGAGGTTACTAGGTTCTGTCAGCACTGTGGAATAACATGGATGCTTTATCATCAAGGAGACCAAATAGTCTCAATAAGACAGATGGGAGTGGAAATGGAACAAGACTATGGGTTTGACTATACTTGTCCCCACTGCAACTTCTCTAGCTTCGTCTGTGCTGTTTTCTATCCCACTACTGGCTGGAAATGCCTACAATGTGGGAAAATAGTTCCTAATGAGAGTATTATTCCCAAGGGTAACTTCAGGCTTAGAGAAGCCCTAGCCCCTGTGAGTGGTTCCAGGAGGAAGTCTAGTAGAGCTCCTGGTTATCAAAGAACCCCTAGAACCTCAAGGCCTATACCTGAGGGCGCAGTCTCTGTGGCTACCCTAGCCCAAGAACTAAATATAGAGTCCAAGAAACTACGCTCTTGGCTTAGGAAATCTAATTGGAGGCCCCCAGAAGAGGCAAAGTCTGCCTGGCTATTTTCTCCCGAGGAAGCGGAGGAGCTTAAGAGAAATTTCAGGAGATAAGTAAGTACCTCCAGGTACTTATTAGCTTTAGTAAGTAGGCCTCAGGGGGAGACTGATGCTATTGACTTCTAGACAGGAACAGATAATCCTTGGAACCCTTCTTGGGGACTCTGATCTCCGAATGACCACAGTTAGAAGCAGGAATGCTCTGTTCCGCAACGGTCACTGTGATAAAGACAGGGAATATGTCTTTTGGAAGTATAAGGAATTGGAGACTACGGGGCTCTTCCGGCACATTCCAAAACTTACAGTCCGTCAATTCAAAGACAGAACTGGGTTCCGAACTAGATGGTGGTTCCGATCCAGATCACATTCAGTCTTCACAGAACTCCATAAATTATTCTATCCTAATGGGAAAAAGATAGTACCTCCAGAAGTTCTGGAGAAGTTGGGTGACTTGGGGTTGGCGGTTTGGTACATGGACGACGGAAGCCTATCCCTAGGCAGACCTGGACGTCCAATGGTTAGCCTGTGTACGGAAGGGTTTTCTCTCGAAGAGAACTGTCTGGTGAGGGACTGGTTTAAGAGCAAGTATGGTCTTTCCTTTAAGTTCATTGAAAGGTCCTTGGGGGCCTACAGGCTGAGGCTAAGTAGAAGATATGAGGTTTATGAGTTTGTAGACATAGTGAGGCCCTACATAGTCCCCTGCATGGAAAGGAAAATAAATTTCAGGAAATAACATTATGATGATAATGGAACCTGAAGATACAAGATTACCTCCTTGTAGGATATGTGGACGTAGGACCTCTACTCACTACCGATGTATTCGGTGTGACCGTATGGTATGCCGCTACTGCCTTGGGGACTCCAAGAGGCAAATCTGTAGGAAATGCCTTATGGGACAATGAAATAATAAGGGGGATAGGTACATGAAGGTAAATAGAAAACGGTTGGCGAGTTTAGTGTGTGGAGGAGTTCTCTTTTACCTGTTTGGGAGCTACCTAATAATTCCTGTCTTTTTATCTAACAACCCACAACATGGTCATATAGAGGGACAGATATTAGGATGGCTAGTGACTGCAATTGCTTGCATTGCGGCCTTCCTTGTGGGCACTTTACTGATAGTCTCTGTCGGCTTTATTCTCAGTTGGCTTAGGGAAGCTTAACTTGGTTATAAGTTACATTGAGTAACCAGTCCCTACGAATATAAATTTTAATCCACCTCTAATCCATACATTGACAATTCGGTTACTCTATGTTATAATGATAGAGTATAAGATACAAACTATCTTTAATCCAAATTCTTAAGAAAGGAGGAAAACCATGGCAGAGGAAAAAGCAAAGGGGAAGGGAGTGGAGAAGGCGGCTGAAAAGAAAGAGCCCGAAGGGGTTGCTTTGAAGGATGTCGCCAAGCAGGCTGGAGTTGAGCCCCGGGAAGCTCGTGCTATCTTAAGGGGACTCAGCATCAGGGGAGAGGCTGAGAAGAGACAGAGATGGACCTTCCAGCCCAATGAGGTAGCCGGTGTGGTCTCCAAGATCAAGGCCGCGAAGGTCGCGAAGGAGAAGGCCAAGGCCGAGAAGGCTGCAGCTGCCGAAGTAGAAGAGGAAGATTAGTAGTGTCTGGCTGCTGGGGTAAGTAGAGATGCCTTGGGAATGTCCTGGGACATAGGGGTAGCGTAACCAGGGAAGAGACTCAACCCCCAGTAAGTCTTCCCCCTCTAGCTCCTACAACTTAGCCCTACTAGGATCCACCTAGTGGGGTTAAGCTGTCTTAGGGTTTAATTGACAAAGTGGATCCCATTAGCTATAATTGAGTATACATGAATACAAATACTTATACTCTGATGCAGGCTGCCAAACTTCTAGGAATGAATAGGAACAGGGCTTGTCGTTGGGTCCAAAGAGGACTAATTAAAACGACCCGAGTTCCCATTGGAAGGTTCGGCAGGCATATTATAACCCAGGAAGAATTTCAACGAGTTAAGGGGGTTCTCAGTGGCAGACCAAATAACTCTTAGCCCCACAAGGATAAAACGTTGGGTTAGATGCCGGAAAAGTTATCATTGGCGTTATAACCAGCAGTTGGTTAAGATCCACAAGGATTATCCCCTTACCTTGGGGACTGTAGTCTCCGAATCCCTTGCGGGATATTATATTGACCAGCCTAGGGACCGTGACCAAGATTCTCTCATTAGTGTATTAGCGTCATCTCTCATATTCTGTAAACCTGGTCCTGATGCTAAGAAAGAAGTTACTGATGCATGGAGAAAAGTGGCCTCTATCTCTCAGAACCTGCTTGAGGGTTATCATGAGTGGGCATCCGAGAGGGACAACTTCGATGTGGTCATGATAGAGACACCAAGAGACCTAGAACTAACTCCAAGAGTCCACCTTCTAGCTATACCTGACACTGTTGTAATTAGAGATGGTTCTCAGTTTATCCTAGAGCACAAGGTGAGGTCTAGGTACCACTTGGGTGACTTTAATCTGGATTACCAATCTGTCGGATCTTGTCTAGTAACAGGCTCGATGGGCACCATCTACAACGTCTTAGAATACTCTAAGACAAAGTACCATAGGACCATCCTCATCAGGGATGAATATGAATTGGATTATTTCCAAAATATGTTTATCCACATTGGAGAGGATATCCTAAGGACTCCCCCGGAGGACCTATACCCGACTCCCATGGGACGTTGTCACTGTGAATACTTTGAATTGTGTAATGCTGAGCAGACAGGGTTAGATATCGAGGACATCATTGAGGAGTTGTATGTGAAGTCCATCAAACCCAGGGTGGAGAAGGAACCTGAGGAATAACATTGAGAACGAGTTGAGGAATAATGGGAGGTAAACATGGCAGAGGAAAAAGCAATTACTGAAGAAACTGAATCCGTTGAAAAGGCAGAAGAGGTAGCCCCTGAGGAGGAGAAACCTAAGGAACAACCTACCGAGGAGAAACCTCCTGAGAAAGCCTCTCCGGTTAAGACTCGTGGACCTGAAGATAAGGTCAAGTACCTGAACATCCTAGTTCATGGTGACAGTGGAGTTGGGAAGACTTGGTTCGCTGGGACCATGACAGAAGCAGGTCTTAAGGTCCTCCATATCGTCCTCAATGAGGATGAGCTTCTTACTCTTGACCAGGCTGGGATTAAAGGCTATGACTATTATGTCATAACCAATTATGAGAAACAACTCTGGCCCTTATATCTCTCTCTCAGGAAGAACAAGCCTGGTTATGAGGGAGTAGTATTTGATGGACTCGGAGATTTCCAGCAGGCTGCTAAAGACTATGAGCTTGCGGGAGATGAAGGAGTTGGGGCTAAGTTCATGGAGGCAGCTATGAAAGGTGGACACCGGATGGCTATTAACAACTGGGGTAACCTTTTGGAGATGACCAGACATTTTATTGACCCCTTCTTGAAACTCCCTATGCACAAGATTGTGACCTGTATCTCTGAACCAGATAATGATCCCAAGACAGGGAAAACCAAGATATATCCGGGGCTACAGGGTTCTCTTCAGCAACTGATCTCAGCCCACTTCTCTGTAATAGGCTTTAGTTACATAGCTCATTGGGGAGCAGACACTTACTATTGCCTCACTACTCAACCTCATGAGTCAATAGCTACAAAGGATAGGACTGGTCTCTGTAGGGTTATGATTAACCCCAAGTTCCAAACCTTCCTAGATTCACTTGATGGGAAGCCATATCCCTCCGGGAAGAAGTCAGAACGAGAGGAAAAACTCGCGAAGGCCCTGGTTGTAAAGCCACAGGCCACTACTGTGAGGATAGAGCCTAAAGAAAATAAAGACTGAAGGAGGTGATGTGTAATGAAACCGGTGGCTCCAGGGAAAGATCCAAATCCCGTTATCGGTCCTGGTAAGCAATAGACGGGGGTTCACCGAGCCGTCTCTATGGTGTAACGAGTGAAAGAACAAATAAATACCTAAGGAGGAGAACATGGCAAAGGAAAAGGAAAAAGAGGAGGAGGTAGGCCCAGGGGCCTGGGAAATCCCTATCCCCGAGGGAGCTGAATTTGGAGGGGTTCCTCCGGGAACCTATCTCACCAAGTGTATTGAGGAACCCAAGGAGAGTTTATCTTCCAAGGGTGAACCTCAGACTGAATTCCAATTCGCCATCTCTGACCCTGAGTACCCTGAATATGAGGGGCGGGAAGGCCGGTACTGGTGCTCTCGGAAACCTAAGGCCTGGTGGAACATTACCCAAACGTTAGATGCTATGGAGGTCCCTTATGTAATTGACAAGGAGGCCAAGATATTCCGGTTTGACCCCATGGACTGTGTGGGCGCCATATGTAAGACCATTTGGGAAGAGCAGACCTTCGAAGGAAGGACCCGGTCGAGGATCCAGAGGGTTATTTCTGCGGCTGAGAAGGTGGAAGAGCTGGCCGGGGAAGAGGAACCCTTCTAGAGAGTACTGGTAACCCAAGCCCTAATATGGCGGTGGATAGACCTGTTGAAAGCACAGGTTGGCTTGGGTGGTCTGGGTGAGAGCGGAGAGTCGCAGCCGCTGGCAGTGGCACATCACAGCCTGTAGGCTCAGGCCTTGGAAAGGAAATTAGTAGTATGAGAGAGAAGCTGGTTGATGGAAGGGGGGAAAAGTGGACGGGTTGGATCGAGCAGTTCTTGACCTATGGATGGCGGAGACAACAACTTGATGCTGGTGATTTCCTCTTCTACACACACGATGAAAGATCCGTAGGCATAGAAGCCAAGACAGTTCAAGACCTTACTTCTCGACTGGGAGATGCCCGAAGAGAGTTAGCCCAACTTGTGGATACGGTAGATATTCCTATACTTATTGTCTTCGGTAAGTGGATGCGCCAGTCCAATGACATTATCATCGGGGGCCAGCAGCACCTTACATGGGCCCACATGTGGAATCTCATAGAAACGTTTCAGGATTCTGGCCTCCGCTTCCAAATGGCTACCTCTCGCGAACATGCCTTCTTAAGGATTAACCAGCTCTTCGCTTACTACCAGAAGGAGGAGCATACCAGCGCCCTTGTAGCACGCAGGGCAGCCACAGACCGAAGGATAGCTAGTCTTATGTGTATTCCTGGAGTGTCGAAGAAACTTGGAAAGGCCTTATTAGACAACTTCGGAAGTCTTCAAGGAGTAGCCACAGCTAAGGCCTCTGAATTGGAGACTACCCCGTTGATAGGTCCGTCTAAGGCAAAGGTTATACGAGACTGGATGAGAAGGAAGGAAGCTTACAAATGATAAGCCTATATGGATTAAGCCATAAAGTGATCAGGCAGTGGGAGAGTCCTAGTCAGTTCCACAGTTTAAGAGACTGGGCCCTGTGGGTTTGGAACGAGTATGACGATTGGCTCTTCAATGGTATACACGGTTTCCGTATATTGGGCTTTGAATTCAGTACTGAGGTCCGATGGTTAGACAAGATATGCTGGAAATTACTTCCAATCTTGCGTTTTATCATCAGACGCTCAGAACATATCAGATAGGCTCTTCCTTTATTATTTGACTTTTCGGTATACGTTTGATACAATTAGAATAAGATGACAAGAAGACTAAGTTCAGAGGTAATAGCCCAAATCCATTCCCTCAAAGCCTCTGGTATTCCTGGCACTAGGATAGCTCCCATGTTGGGCATTTCGGTGACTATCGTTTACCGCTACTTGAATCCAGGTTACAAGCTGAGGACTATGGAGGGTAGGAGGAAGAGAAGATTGGATCGGGTCTACACTACTGTGAATGGTAAACTTGGGTGGCATAAAGTTTACGGTCGAAGGCCTAAACCTAGTAACTGTGAGCTATGCCAGAGGGAAGTCCCAAGGCTAGGTTGGCACCATTGGGACGATGACCACTTGGAATTTGGCATGTGGCTATGCTGGGGTTGCCACAAGAGAGCTAATATTATGGAAAGTGGGTTTGTTGAGAGGTATTTCCAGCTGAAGTCTAAGTCATGTTCAGCAGTATAGAATAACATTAGGAGGTTACTCCATGAGCTTTACTGACCAGAAGCCGAGAATTGCTACTGAGGAGGACATTAGAGCTCCCTGGAGTGGTGGCAGAAATGGCAAATACTTCCGATGCAAACTCTGTGGACATAAGTTCCAAGTTGGTGATTACTACCGCTTCGTTTTCCACAACTATGGGAACATCACAGTTTGTAAACATTGTGATGATAATCCAGGAGAGAAGTGGACTCAAATACACGAAGAGTGGGAGAAACTAAAAGAGGGTAGGTTCTGGTGGTTTATCCACCGACTTGAAGATGAATTAAAAGAAACAGAGCATGAATTCTCTAGGGAATCAAGGGAGTCAAGAGAGGAAGTAGAATACTGGAAGAATGAAGCCCAATACGGAATAGATGGAAGGAGAAGGTAACTATGAATCCACATCCTGAGGAAAAACTCCGTATATTCCAGCTTTTATCCCAGCACGAGGGTTGGGGAGAGGTCCTTAAAGAAGCCCTTCAGGCAGAGAAGGATGGTGAGGAAAGATATAAACAAGAAGGTTATGGTAACTACTATGGCTGGGAATGGTTTTCAGTCCATACGCCAGTACCCACACTCCACAAGATGGTTACTGAAAAGCTACTGGATATAACCTTATCTACTCGCAGCGGCACTCACTTCAGGGTTAGAGAGCCTGAGTTAGCCCTGGAGGTTATCAAAGCTCTTGAAGAACCCACCTTAGGGTTACTCCCTAGTGTTATCCCACAAGACCTATTTAACATTATAGTAGGACATAATAACATCAAGACGATAGTCCACTATGCGATTGAGGCTGAAAAGGCTGTCCATCTTCTCCTAACTGGGCCCCCTGCTTCAGCCAAAACTCTCTTCTTAATGGAACTGGCTAGATTACCTGAAAGTTATTACTGTCTTGCTCAGACAGCCTCTCAAGCTGGATTAGCCAATGTCTTATTTACCTACCAACCCAAATATCTCCTAATTGATGAGGTAGACCGGCTTTCTGGTGAACACATTGGAGTACTTAACAGCCTTATGGCAACTGGGATAATCTCCGAAACTAAGTACGGTAAAACTCGTGGAGCTGAGTTGGACACTAAGGTATTTGCAGCAGGTATAAAGATCCACGCCTTAGCGAAAGACCTCTTATCTAGGTTTACTAGGCTTAAGTTTGAGGCCTACAATGAACTTGAGTTCGTTAATGTCTCAGTCCAGGTGTTGGAAATGAGAGAGTCAGTGACCAAGGAACTTGGCGAGCTAATAGCTAAGAGAGTATGGGAGAAGCATGAACTTTCCTCGGATGTAAGGCAATGTGTACAGATAGCTAGATTATGTAGAGGAGACCCAGATAAGGCCCAAGAGATATTGAAAATCCTTAGGAAGCAGTAAGTGAGAGCCAGACACAGCCTGACTAGGAAAGGATGAAGATGGAAAGCGTGGATTATTGGAACCCTGGAAGTAAGATATTTATAAGTATTACTTCCACCCGTTACCGAGCCATAGACTCCACAACCGCAACTAGGTGTGAAATAGCAACATGTTGGGATGAGGCTTTTGAGGTAGCTAAAAAGTTTTTGGCAAATAACTACTTTTCAGCCGACTCAATAACTTTCTTCGTTAAGCCCAGATTATGTAAGGAATGTATGAAACACGCCGTTATCCCAATGATATTTGAACAAGTGGAACATAAGGAAGAATGTCTTTGCTTGTTATTAAAAACTACCTGTGGAGTACATTAAGTTAGACACAGCCTGACCTGAAAGGAGGAATGATGGTATCTAGAAAAGAAATAGGGAAATATCCTCAAGGTGAAGGTGGTGGTCTTGGACTAATGTTCTACTATAATTTATAAGGCTACGGGATGACAAGTTGCCTACGGACTGTTTACTACCATCTCCCTAAAGAGGCTACAACAAAGCCCTCAACCTAATTTACATTAGGGAGGGCTGTTTTTTGCTAACTTAAGAGCTTAGAGAAGCTAAACTTCTCACTCACTCATCTTGGCCTGCCAGTTAGTAGACCACTTATTGGGATCCGGGGCGTGGTAAGTGGCTGCACTAATCCCGGTCTGATAAGCCGCCTTCCGGGTTGGGCCGAATGGGCAGGCATTATAGCCGGCAGCCATTCTTCCTCTAGCCGCATTCCAAGAGCTGGCCATAGTACCACCTTTCGCTGCTAACTTGGCCTGGCCCTTTGCAGCCATTTCGCCTAGACTGATCACCATTCTTTATCACCTCCTTTCGTTGTTTACTTAGCCATTTCACGGATATAGTTTTCACCTATCCGGTAGGCCTCTTCGGGGGGTCTCATGTGGTTCCTTGCTACCTTGAGACCCATATTGATCAGTTCTGGGTCAAATCCTTTGGATTTCATCTTCCCAACGAATTCCCTACTTATCTCTTCATTTTCTACCCCCTCTTCCTCTTCTTCCTCAGGAAACAGTGACTCCCCTGGGAGTGGAAGCCTTGGAGGTGGAAACGGAAATTTGAACATTACTCCCTCACCACTTTCACTGCAGAGAATCCTCCATTCATCTGAGCTACGCCTTCGGCAGCTTCCAGAGCCTCACTCTCAGTCTCCCCGTATACAGTCCCAAGGTCTTCCATCATGGACCCGTTGAGGCTATAAGCTCTCCAGCTGGGTAGTCCTTCCACCCCCATTATTAACCCCTTGGGTAAAGGGAGGAATGGCGGAGGTGCTGGGAGCAAAGCCTCCGGAACCCCTAGGGATCTCCAGGTTAAGGCCCCAATACCTATCATAGTCTACCTCTACTATACTCTCATTATACCACAATAAATATCCCTTGTCAAGGATATCCTGAGTTTGAGAAACGTTGCCTCCAAGGATTTTGTGATATATAATAATTGTATAAGATAAATCATAAGCTATGAGGAAAGAATGGCTACTGGTCCAAAGGTAATTGAGTTCCCTATTGAAGAAGCCTTTATTAAAATCTACAAGCTTCGTTTCGCACGGAGGGGGGCTGATACTGTAGAAATTTCTGTACCGAGAGACTTTATTCGCAGGATGGCTAGAAAGTCTAGTATGACCATGAGGGAGTATGTGAACCAGTGTCAGGCTGTAGTTTACTTTGGCATGAGAGATGAACTTCTCTACCGGTTCGAGATTGCTAATGGAGATGGGGCTGGGTCGAAAAAAGATTAGGAATCATGTATCCACATTATGTCTTAGATTCAGGTTTTAATCCGTGGAGCGATGGAGCGTTAGAATACGTACGCTCCAATTATAAATAATAGATTACAAGGGAAGGAGTTTAGGCTATGCAATTTCCTGCTGACCCCTATAGTTTGGACGAGTTCTACATTAAACCTACGGATGAGAAAGGGCATGGGCAAAAAGTTCAAGCTAGAATTACACCTGATCTTGCTAGGCTGGTGGAGATCCTTGTAGCCTCTAAGAAATTCCCCTATAAGACTCCTCCTGATTTTTTTAGAGATGCCATTTGGAGATTATGTGGCTTGCTTGTATCTGAAGTGGACTCTCACCAAGCAAATGATTTAATGACCAGACTAAATATGATGGAGGATCTGGATGAAGAACATCTAGGTTACGAGAGACTCTCAAAGTCAGTAAGTAACCTGGGAATGAGGCTCTTGGAGGTTAGGTCCCTAGATCATAGGAGGAAGTTAGTTAGAGAACAGTATAGTCTCGCCAGTGGTATTAAGAATGATTACTGGATGGGCCTCCTTACTGGTATGATTAAGGAAAAGTATGGCGAGTATTTAGAGGTTAATAAATAGTATGATTAGTTCTTCGCAAGAGATAAAAGTTCCCTCTGACCTTGGCTTTGACCCAAACAAGTTTCCTACCTTCCGAGAACTTCAACTGGAAACGTCTCGGGAGGTAACTAATTCCCAGAAGCCGCTTTTTCTTGTCGAGGCCCCGACTGGCTCAGGGAAATCCCTCCTAGCCCTAGCAGCCCACAAGCTTATGAAAGAGCCCAGAGCAGTCTACCTGGTATCCACCAAACAGCTCCAGGACCAAATCGAAAGTGACTTCCACATTCCTGTTCTTAAAGGTCGAAGCAACTATCCGTGTTTACATTTCCCAAAGCTGTGGCCGGAAGTCACTTCCGAAATCTGTAGGGAATACCTTGGGGATGATGAATGTGAATATGCTTCGGATTGTCCCTATAACCTACAGAAACGAAAAGCCCTGATAGCCCCAATATGTGTGTTAAATTATCCTCTTTTCCTAACTGAAGCCAACTACGTGGGTAAGTTTAGTGGTCTCAGTTATATAATAGCGGATGAAGTAGACACACTTGAAGACCACCTTATGAACTTCATAGAAGTCACCATTACTCCTAGGCTCTTAAAAAGATTCGACCTAGGGCTTCCGCACTATAAGACGAGGCCAGAGTCGTGGAAAGAATGGATTGAAAAGATAAAGTTAAGATTAGAGACCGAAATTAGAAGGATGGAACCTAAAGAGACTCTTCCCCCAGTTAAGTTAAAGGACTATGTGAGATTAAAGAGACTTTACAAAAGACTAACCTATCTAGTTGATACTCTCGATGAGAATTGGGTTATGGAACATGAGGAAGACAAGGCCCTTAGCCCAGTAGTATTCAAACCAGTAAAAATCTCTCCCTTCGCCAAAAGTAACCTTTGGGACCATACTGAGAAATCACTGGGGATGAGCGCCACAATAATGGGGGCTCAGCCTATGGCTCTTGAATTGGGCCTTCATACGTGGGATGTGGAATCGGCCAGCCTACCATCTCCTTTTCCTATAGAAAGCCGAAAAGTCCAATACTCCCCGATAGCTAACATAACTCATAAGACTAAAGACTCTGAATATCCCAAGTTGGGTAATGCTGTAGAGGTTGTCCTAAATCATCATCCCGAGGAAAAAGTCCTAATACATGCTGTAAGTTATGACCTTAGGAACTTCCTGGTGGATTATATACGCCCAGCTCATCACCTAGTGATGACTCATGACACCAAAAATAGGGCACAGATGCTAGAGCGATTCAAGTCCTATAGTGGCCCAGTAGCACTCATATCACCTAGTATGGAAAGGGGAATAGATTTGCCCGGGAATTTATGTCGTGTTATTCTCGTAGCTAAAATTCCCTATCCCAACCTTGCTAGCCCTCAAGTGAATAAACGTCTCTATGGGTTCCCCGACGGAAACCTTTGGTATGCTCGTAGAACAATCCGCTCGCTAATCCAGATGACAGGAAGAGCAACTAGGTCTCTTGATGATTGGTCAATAAGTTACATACTTGATAGCCAATTCGGTCATCTCGTAGCGAGAAACAAGCATATATTCCCATCTTGGTGGGTGGAGGCAGTAAAAAGTGGACAGCTCTGACGGTGATTGGTATAGGAAATCTAAACAAGAACTTCTCTCTCGGAAGAAGATCATCTATGACGCCTCTGACAAGGAAATGCCAGACCGTTATCACAAATACTGTGAAATA
>Ga0180732_1001524_pt1 | contig 14134 bp, 18 predicted proteins | sample KR11_01MetaG_FD_148674 | JGI IMG/M metagenome (GOLD analysis project Ga0180732, IMG submission 148674) | Groundwater microbial communities from the Olkiluoto Island deep subsurface site, Finland - KR11_0.1 MetaG | ecosystem: Environmental > Aquatic > Deep subsurface > Groundwater | place...
AAGAAACGGAGCCAGTTGGATGAACTCTATCAGGATGTCCGCCGCAATGTATTTGAATTTAGAATCCCAGTTTTCCCCTGTTTTTCCTACCTCAAGAACGAAGCGATCAGACGCTTTTCGAACCAACTCTCCTACTGCATTAATCTGTTCTCTTTCATCATAAAGGCACGATTTGATGACGAAACCAGCCCGCCTCACGCAGCTCTGCAAACTGCTCAGCGCAAACCCTAAGCTGAATCCACTGCCATCTTTGCAGTAGCCACGCCACTGACTAAGGAGGTCGCTCTCTTCTGAAAATGAGCAAACATAGCAGCTATAATTTCCGGAAGGCAGCAGTTTGTTTATGTTATTCTCCAGGGATTCGAAAAAGAAGTATCCCCAGGATGTCCCCGTCTTGAAGTCCGGGTTGGCCTCACAAAAGCTCTTTATTTCGTTGCTGAGGAGGTTTTTAGCATAATTGAACTCACTCGCATCATTGAGGTACAGGACGTTCGTACCCCAAATCGATGCTTTTTCAGTGATTCCAAGAAGGCCTTCAACCGAGGTGTAGTGGAATAGTATTTTGTCCGGATTATCCACTGCTTGTTCCCTATGTCATAACGACAAAATCAGCGGCGGCTGTAGGACGCCCGCTGGATTGCCTTGTTATGCAGACTCCATTTCATTAAGTAGTTTTTCAATTTCGGCTCCTGACCTGAGAGTGTCAAATCTGATAACGCGACGGATGCCGTATTTTTCGCTATGCTCCAACCTTCCGATTGCCCGTGCAGGACCGTCATATAATAATACGTATTTCGGCTTTGAGCTGTAAATGAGCAGGACAATTAAGTCGTCAGGTGCATCTCCTTCGCTAATGCGAAAGAATGTGCCTGACCTATATCTCTTTACCCTTCCTTCAGACCATGCTTTAACCTGAACGGTTCGTCGTGTTTCACCTGAAAACCTATAGCCATCAATTGTTTTCGAGCCACGCTTCACCTTCGTCATCTTGAATATATCTTCAGCTATTATTTCGGCGGCCATTCCAATAACATTGCTATCGTAGTCGCCGAGTTTGCTCGCACGATTAACGATATCCAAAACTTCCAGTACTCTATCCATTGCTGTTCTTTCTTGCATAACGGGATCTTCATCCGCAGCGGTTAGCTGTCGGATGAAAGAGCCTTGTTAGACTTTTTCAATTTTACCTAATCGGAAAGCACAATATGATTGTCTTTAAATTTCAAAGGGTATTTTTCGGAAAACTCCATTTTGTCTTCTCTAAACAATGGACCATTACCTTGCACTAATTTCGATCTTAGACCCTCTATCTGGCTTTGATAAAAAGTGGCTTTTGTTTCCATTTCTTTAGACCAGTGGAAACAACCTGCGATGTAATCAGGTAGGAGTAATAAAGAATCATTTTCTTCCGTTCTAAAATCAATACCATCAATTAGCACTACAACGCCGGTTATGCTCATTCATGACGGGTGATCCTTCGGCCATTTTTTCTTATGAGAGTTTCTGGATCTTTCTTTGTTACGCCGCTGTTTCATAAACCAGGCGATCACGTCTTGCGGGTTCCATGTAATTCTCGGGAGAACTACCTCCAGGAGTCTTCGGATCTCAGGCACTGTAGCCAACACACATTTTTTTTCCCCATTGCTGTTGGACAGCTTTCAGGAATGCCAGGGCAAGTATGGAGAGGGTGATATGGTGATACCAGCCCCGATATTTTGTCAGCTCATAATGATCGATCCCGACTTCTCCCTTGGCAAGATTAAAGTCTACCTCGATGCTCCAGCGCTGACATCCTGCCCAGGCCATCTCAGAGATGGAAACGGTCTCCGGGGCATTGGACAGGTAAAACTTAATCTCTCTTTCTTGCGGGCCCAGAGATCTCCGGATCATCAGCCAAGAAGCCGGTCCGGGTTTCCCGTTCCATTTCTCAAAGACCCGCAGGCGAGCGAACTCAAATTCTCTCGGCCCTTTGTCCCCTTCACGCAGAAAGATGCGCTGCCATTGATTGTCAGGGATAGAAGAGACGAGAGACGATGCGGAAACGGCAGGCGGCGATTCCGCCGTCGGCTTCGGATTCTTCGGTTTTCTCCCCCGTCTGTTCTCTTTAGCCGGCGGCACTTTCCAAGCCGGGTCGTCCATCCAGACATGGGTGTCGCAATAGACTTCGAAACAATACCATTTCCCCATCTCTGCAACATGTTTCCGAAACTCATGGGCATCCCCGTAGGCACAGTCTCCGCTGACCCATTGAAACAGCAAATGACCTCTTTCATGAGCAATGTCCAGCATCTCCATGGCCAGCTCAATCTTCGTCTTGAATCGAACATCTTCAGGAATGCCAGCTCTTTTCCTTCTTCCGGCGGCGGCGGCCTCAAACCATTGAGACAAGATATACAGACGCCGATCCGCCAGGGTATGGCCATGAACAGACGCATAGGACATGAACACTCCAACCTGGCAGTTGTCCGTCTTGCCCATTGTGCCGGAATACTGCCTTCCCACACCCGCAGATTTGTCTCCCTTCTTGGGAAAACCCGTGTCATCGAAAATCACAACGCCGTTTGGGGCGCCGAACAGCTCGCCCACAAAGCGCTGGTGCTCTTCAATACACCCCTCGTCATCCCAAGGAGAATCACTCAAAAACTCCTGGAGCTTCCGGGGCGGTGCGGCAACTTCCTCGGCAATATTCTCCACGTTTTTTCGCTCAATGGGCATCATCAGGCCCTGCAAATATTTCATGCTCCATTTCCTGCCCTCGGAACGACAAAAGAAACCTTGAAACCGCTTGTGAAAAGCATCCAATTGGGGCATGAGTTCTATCAAATCGCTCTCCGTCATGGCGCACCTCCTGCTGTTTTTCAGGAGTATACACCATGACTAATCAAAAGTCAAGTAACCGGCGTTGTAGTGTTAGAGGCGAGATGTTTAAAACTTGTGGCGACCGTGATACCAATCCCCAGTATCGCCACATTTCTTCGTATGTTTCCTGATTTTCATCTCCTTGAATATCGGTATCAAAGATCAAATTCATCTTTAAAATAGACCGACCATTTGGTCCCAGCACCTGCGGACTTTTATCATGTTTTATCAAAAGAGCAGTCAAAAGAGTCGAACACTTACTGAATAGCAAATATTTTAGAATGGTTCCGGGCTTCACAAAACCAACCTTTCCCTTTTCAATCGAGGCCATTTGGCTATGGAAAGAATCACCCATCTCCCAGAAGGTGGACCAACCCTTTCCTCCAGATTCAGTAATTCTGGTGGAATGAAAAACAGCACAAGGAAGTCTAAAACCAAGTATTACGTCAAAAACTTGATTCGCATTCTCCACGGTAGTATCGCGCCACTTCAAGGGCTGAGAACTCAGAGCTCCCCTTACCGAAGCCATTTCAAAATCGCCAATAGCGACCCCACCAACAGTAACGTTTTTGCTAATAGGATCATTACGTACGATTTGACCTGAGATATCTAAATAATATGACCATGATGACATATGACGACCTTAAATTTGAAAGTCTAACGCGGGCATCAGCGGAAGCCGGAACTTTCGGCGAACCGCTGCATGCTGTGGTTCAAGTAAGCCGCTACGCGGCAGATTTCCGCTAATATCCTCCGATTATTAAAAAAACACCATTCCCCATCACCACCATCGGCTGGCACCACTTTCTTTTTGCATTATACTCTCTTTGGAAGCGTCGGGCTTCCGATCTTATCAACCCTCATTGAAAAGGAGAGAACTATGCAAAAGTACTGGTGGTACCAAACCGAGTGGCATTCAAAAATGAATAAATCCATGCAAGTCAACGACATGGGAGAACGAACCAGGGAAGCCTACCTGCGTTCCATGCGTCAGCTTGTCGAACATTACGACAGAGCACCGGATCACATCACCGAAGAGGAACTGCTTGATTATTTCATCCACCGTCAGGATGTCACCGGCTGGAGCTCGGCCACCATGCGAATCTGTTATTCCGGCGTCAAGTTCTTCTTCAAACACGTCCTCAAGCGAGACTGGCACCTGCTCACCATCGCGCAGGCACGAAGAGAAAGGCGGCTGCCGGCCGTGCTCTCCAGGGACGAAGTCAAAAAGGTTTTCTCACTGGTGCGCCCCTTCCACAACTATGCCTACCTGGCGACCGTCTACTCCTGTGGCCTGCGCCTCCAGGAAGGTCTGTACCTGGAAGTATCCGATATCGACGGACCAAGGAAAATGATCCATGTCCACCGTGGCAAAGGAGCCAAGGATCGCTATGTTCCCCTGCCTGAGTCAACCTATGACCTGTTGCGCCGATATTGGCGCACCCATCGAAACCCCAAGCTCATTTTCCCAGCCGTCGGCAGAGGCGGACAAGATGGACCGACTTCCACACACAATCCCCATGTCCATCGAAGGTGTACAAGGCGCTCTCAGGAAAGCAAAACTCGCCGCCAGCATCAAAAAGAAGGGCGTCTCCGTCCACACCTTGCGCCACTCATATGCCACCCACCTGTTGGAAGCCGGCGCCAACCTCCGCATCATCCAAAAAAATCTCGGCCATTCCAACATCGAAACCACCATGATCTACCTGCATCTGACCAATAAGGGAATGGAGGATGCCTATCAGATCATCAATTCCGTCATGCAGGAGGTGTGATCATGGGCGCCATTACCGAGATCTTCCGCACCTTCGGCCCTGAATATCTTGCCCGATATCCCGATATGCCGCTACAGCACAAAAAGACTATCGATGCCATCATCAACTGCCGTTCCGGGCAATTCGGCGTTGCCGTCTATCGATGCGACTGCTGCGGCAAAAAACATCATATCGACCGTTCCTGCGGCAACCGCCACTGCCCGCAATGCCAGTATCACAAAAGCCGCCAGTGGTTGGAAGCACAGCTTGAGCGACGTTTGCCCGGCGACCACTTCCTGCTCATCTTTACCGTGCCGGAGCAGGTTCGGCCCTTCTGCCGCTCTCACCAAGAGGCTGCCTATGGAGCAATGTTCAATGCCTCAGTCGGCGCTATCAAAAAACTGGCCAAAGATCCGCGCTTCATAGGCACCGAGCTGCCAGGTTTTACCGCCGTGCTCCATACCTGGGGAAGACAGGTGCAGTATCATCCCCATCTGCACTTCATCGTCCCGGCTGGAGGATTGTCCACCAACCGAAAAAAGTGGCTGCCGGCAGGCAACGCCTTCTATTTGCCCGTCAAAGCCCTGTCCAAGATCTTCAAGGCAAAATTCAGGGCCGAGATGGCAAGACAGGGGCTGCTCCACAAAATCAATCCTGCAAGCTGGCAAATCGCCTGGAACGTTAACTGTCAGGCCGTAGGAAGCAGCGAAGCAACCCTTAAATACCTCGCTCCCTATATCTTCCGGGTAGCCATCTCCGATTCCAGAATCATGGTTGTCAAAGATCGAACCGTTACTTTCTCCTATCGTAAGAAAGGCAGCAATCGCGCCCGCAAGGTTACCCTCGACGTCATCGAGTTCATCAGGCGCTTCCTCCAGCATGTGCTGCCCAATGGCTTTATGAAGGTCCGGCACTATGGGTTCATGAGCAGCAACTGCGCCGTCTCTATTGCTCGCCTCCGGCTCCTTATTCTTGCCGGCCTGCAGGATATGAAACTCTGTCTCACCGACTTATCGGCTGTAAAACAGAAATCAGTATTACCAAAGCCCTTCTGTCCAGCCTGTGGCGGTATCCTTCTCTATCTTTTCAGTCTCATCCCTGGGAGGCCTTGCAGAGGGCCAACCTGACCAGACTGCTTCACCCAATTTACTTCTCTTGTCAGTAAACCACCTCAAAAAGTGGCAATGGAGTAGTGCGACCAAACCATAAAATACAGCCTTAAGTAAACTACAAAACAGGATTATTGTATGAAAAGTAACGCTGTTTTCATGGATCAATTCAAAATTCATCTTCCGAATCTCCAATTGCTTCCCGATTTTCTTCCCTTCCCGCTCAGCCTCTGAGAAGCATTACCCTATATATTGTTGATCAGTAGCCCGCGGCTTCTTGAACAAGGGATTGAATGCGACCTGAGAGGTCGCATCAATCCTTATTGGTTAGGCAATACTTTTGTCAATTCAACGCGCTTGATCGGTAGCGTCCACGATGATCTCGGATGTTCCGAACATCGGAATCCGCTTCACTGTCGTTCCCGAGAAATCAAGCCTGTTCAAATCGATTTTCCGGAGATTCTGGTTGTCGTATGTCCTGAAGTAAACGATACGCTTTGTGAGATCCCGAAACGTTACCCACTGGGTGGATTCTTTCAGGACCGTCTTTTTATCCGGCAATGTATCGGTCACCAAACCGAAGGGGATATCGAAGGTATTGATAATATGCTGGGCAAGATTAAGGGTCCTCTCCGCGTCCGGCTGCATATCGGAGAACCTGGTCAGAACGGCGAGGCGGACGAACCTGCTCGGCGGAGTGAGGTCGCCGGGAAGACCGAACATGCCCGCCCCATGGCCTGTTGCCGGAAATGTCAAACCGGACATTTGGTAGGGTTCCGGTTTTTCACTCGTCATGCCGACATACTGACGCAAGTTCGTCAACTGCCAGGGAAATCTGGGAGCATTCGTCATAATGCCGAGAGGATTGTCATAGATGTTACACATGCCGTCTTCATATTCAATAACGATGCAACCGCCGTTTGCGTCATAAACGATAAAATGTACGGTCGGGGATATTTTTGTCATGGGATCCGTATATTTGAACACTTTCACGTTCTGGATTTCTCGCTTTACATCCTCCACACTTACAAAGTTGCCCAGAATCCAATCTCCAACTATGGCCTGGGCGAGGGCGCGTTTCCTCTCACCGGGGGTAACGTCCTGCCATTTCATGTCGGATTCAAACCAAAGCAGCCCGATTGCAAGTCCTTTTTCGTTCATTCCGTCAGATAGGCCATAATCCATTCCGAAAGATCCAATCCCAACGTAGCCGTAGCGCGTTTTCCAGGATAAACCTTCTTTTCCGTCAGGGGCGGGACTTACATAGGCTTTATTTCTCGGAACCACGATGACATCGTATTTCAGATCAACAGCGAACTCCATTGAGCGCCCGACAATGATCGATCCATCGCTGGCTTTTAGTCGAAACACAGTGCAGGAATCCGCAGACAACGGGGACAATACAAACAAGTATGCAACAGCGACAAAAATCATTATTATTTTTTTCATAGTATGCTCCTTTCGCCTAACGCCGCGCCTCACAGGACGCGAGGTACAAGCGTTCCTTGTGCAGGCGCATGTTATGGCAAATGTTCCATGTCTTCCATATCTTTGTGCCTGCCAGCTGCACGTTTATTCTTTTTAAGATCTTGGAGTGAAATAAGATTTATCGGAATCCCATCAATCTCAACAACCTCACGATTAGAATAACATTCATTAAAATCCACGCCGGATGCACTTGTGATAACTTCAAGTCGTACCGGTGGCACACCAATTCGAATTACTTTATTTTTTTCTAAAAATAGGTCTTTTGAAATGGCTTCATCAAGCATACCAAAATCGCGAAAAGCTGAGGCAACATTTATAGAATTTGATTCGCTCATTTCAATCCAAATGTCCATATCACCTGTTGCTCTTGGATAACCATGGTAACCTACAGCGTAACCTCCAACCAGAAGATACCTGACATTATAAGAGGTCAGCAGTCTCAAAAAATCTTTGAAGTCTGGATGTAACTCGATCTTGGCCATAAATCATCCTTCTGCTAATCTCGATAGCTTCAAATCGTTCAAGTGGACTTTTTGAAATCCAATATCTTTTTTCTTCTTCAATATCATCCAATGAAGTGACCTTCATTATTTTCTTATTAAGTCTTGGAACGTTATCCATATCACCAGTCCTCTAAATTTTTTTGCCATAACACGAAGCTAACGGGCGCGCGGTTTTTTGCGCGTCCGGGTTGAGCGCTTTGTTATGCGTTTCTTTTCTATTTGCTGCTTTCTGAAAAAAATTAAAAACTCGGCGGGTGAAGTGATTTTAGCGTCTTGGCATCGTTCAGCAGGGAAATGCTTTTGATTTCCAGTCACAAGACATACAGCATGACTCGCAAGAGTAACTTCAAGAAACGGTTCATCATCCGGATCAGGAAGCGAATGCGACAACGGGAAAGGCGCAACAGTCCGACCACGATACGCAATATAGTCAAGAAACGCTGCTACCTTTTCTTCCTCAAAACCGAACTTCGGACGTCGCAGAACCTCTTTGTATTCTGATAGAATCCGTGCATCAAAGGAAAGTGTCAGGTCACCGGCTGAGACCATGCGTACGATTTCGCCACAAGCCCCGAACGGCGATAAAAGACCCGCAACAAGAACATTGGTATCAATGACAATGTCCATCATGCACGCTTTTCACGAACAGATCTAATTTCGGAATTGATTTCATCTAATGAAATCTTGTCTGTTCCCTTCTCCGCAGACTTCCGCTGGAGAGAAACAACGGCCTCAACAGCACGTGCTCTGCGAAATGCCGATAGCGATTCCTCAAGATTTGCCTCGGTTATTGCCGCAAGGATGGCAATTGGCCGACCATTGCTGGTCACAACCATCTCTCTTTCGTCAGGTAGCTCTTTCCAGATCTGTGCAGATTTGCCTCTTAAATCTCGGACGCTCAAAAATTTCATGGTCGTATCCTCCATTTGTGTATTATATTATGTACACAAACGTCACCTATTGTCAATTTTTTTTGGGCATAACGACGAAATCAGCGGGAGGCCCGATTTTAGGCCGATCCGCTGGATTGCCTGGTTGGGCAATGGTTTATGCTTTTCTCGTTGCTAATTGTCAAGGGTGACCCCCTACGTTTATGTTGCTATCCCTGAGTTTGACCAGCTAACCAGTTCAGGAGGTCCTCAACAGCCTTCCACCACGTAGCCAATGTGTCGCGATCAAGTTCGTGGCGAGTGCCCTTTTTGTCGCGATACCACGTTTCGCCACGATGGGCTATCTTGTTGCGGCATTGAAACAAGTAGCTGACGTTTTCAAATGCCAGTGGGTGCGCAGCCTTGAAGCTTTCGCCGAAGGCTTGCTTTGCCGCTCCATCAATCAGCTCAGGAACACTGACGGCCACCTTCCGTTTGCTTTCAAGGTATTCGTATGCCTCACCAGCAATGCTAGACTTGGCGAAGAACACCTGTTTGACCGCAACCTCACAGGCTATGGCCATCTCCAATGCTCCCCTGCGCAGGTTCCCTTCGTAGATGGCCGTCTGAGCATCAGCCAGGAGTTCCTCATGAAGTTCTGGCTCAACTGGACTCTCCAAAGCTTGCTCAAGATTTAGGTCTTCGTTGGCTGACAGACGCCTAACTCCAAATGATGCGAGCTGAGGAAGGTGATGCCCTACCCCAGTCCAACCCGCGGTTTTCAATTCCTGTCCCGTGTTGTCTGTCCAAGATGGGTTTTGTAGGCTTTTGCTGTATTGACTTGGTGTAGACAAGAGCGGGTTGTGTAGCCTGTACTTAAAATAGCGTATCGTACGGTCTAGAACAGTCCAGGCGATTGCTCGGTATGCAGGTTTGCGTTCCTCGAAGTAGCGCCAGCGCTCCTCATAAGTAGTAATGCCATCCATAACGCGAACTGGGGGTGGGTCTACTTCCTCCTGACCGGTTACGAGGACCAGTATCCGGGATAAGCCAAAGTAGGGATCTTCATTGGTTTCCGGTTTCGAATGCTCGAATAGATTGCGATATACTTGGAAGTCCGGATTAAGACATATCTTGACGTCAAAGCCTTCGATTTTTGCCCCGTATCGGAGTTCCTCAGTGAGATCTCGACAAACCAACATGTTCCCATTCGAAAGCTGAACGATGAATTTAGCGGTCAATCGCAACATTACAATCCCTCCAGAAAACCTGAACTCCACGATGCAAATGTGAACGCCAACCCAATCGGGATAGGGAGGAGCCTCGCGGCTCCTCTCCTCCCACATCACCGTACATACGGATCACGTATACGGCGGTTCGGTGGATTGAGTGTTCCCAGTCAACCTGCCAAGCTCGGCAGCCCGAGGGAGTGGAAACAGCGCCACGGCAGTGCGATGACCAGTGCCGGGCTCTGGCTCAATCTCCACGGACCGTGGGCCGACTTGCAGGTGTTCCATGCAAGCTCTCGACCCACTCCCCGCTTCCGGAGTTCTCGGTATCCCCCACGCCCCCACTGCTTCCAGACGTATGACCGCAGCCTCCGGCGTACCCATTTGTCCAGGTCTTTCAAGGGTGAGAGGACTTCGGAAAAACCGAAGTACGCCTTCCATCCGAGGATGTAGGCCCTCAATTCCTCGATGATCCCGGCAAGGGTCCGCCCGCGGATGCGCCGCGTGATTTCGCGGATTCTCGTCTTGAAGCTTTTGAGCGCCTTGTCGCTCACCTTGCGCCGGTTGTCCCGGCGGCGGGTGAAGGTGAATCCCAGGAACCTGCGGTTCCAGGGACGGTCTACCGCACTTTTAGCAGCGTTGACCTTGAGTCGCAGCCGCTTCTCCAGATACCGGGTTACACTCGCCATGACCCGTTCGCCCGCCGTTTTGCTTCTGACATAGGTATTGCAATCATCAGCATAACGGACGAAACGGTGGCCCCGTCTTTCCAGTTCCTTGTCAAACTCGTCCAGAAGCAGATTGGAGAGAATCGGCGATAGGGGACTGCCTTGCGGTGTCCCCTCCGTTGCGGGTTCGAACCCTGCCAGCGTAATGGCTCCCGCACTCAGAATCCGGCGGATGAGTTTCACGATCCGCCGGTCCCGTATCCGATCGGCCACCTTCGCCATAAGAACGTCGTGGTTGACACGATCGAAGAACTTCTCCAGGTCGATGTCTACCACGAAGGAGTATCCTTGTCGGATATGCTCCTGCGCCTTGGCGACGGCTTGATGCGCCGAGCGGTTGGGGCGAAAACCGTAGCTTGACGGTGAGAACCCCTCGTCCCATTCCTCCTGTAATACCTGCATCAGGGCTTGCTGAACGAACCGGTCGAGGACCGTTGGGACTCCAAGCTGACGCTCCCCTCCCCCCGGCTTCGGTATGGTGACTCTTCTTACCGGCTGGGGCTTGTAGGCGCCATTCAGCAGGGATTCCTTCAGTCGTGGCCAGTGTTCCTTGAGATGCTCCGGAAGTTCTTCGACGGTCATCCCATCGATCCCCGGAGCGCCTCTGTTGCGCCGAACCTGCCGGAGCGCATGCCGGAGGTTGTCCGCCTTCAGCACACGTTCCAAAAGATTGTCTTGGACCACCGGAGCGTCATCTCTCCCTCTCCCAGATGTGGATTCATCCCCATGGTTTCCCAGGGGCAACGCAAGCTGCCTGTCGGATGCAATTCCACTTCTCGGCACGAAGCGACTTCTCCTTTCCCTCCGTTCGGGCCTTCGGCGAGATGAGGCCTCCGGATTTCTATTCCGGCTCGTTTCCCTCGCCTACTTTGCCCTCTGCTGACTTCCGCCAAGCGGTCAACAGTGATTCCTCACTGCTCAGCCCTCTTCTCTCGCAAGCGAGATCCCGGGGCACCTGGCGGATCTCCCAGGGTAAGATACAGAACGTTCCGCACGTAAACGCCGGATTTATAAAGCACACCCAATCCGCGGATGGAGGACTTCGCCGTCACGTGCCGGCTCGTCCCGGATGTACCACACCTCGTATCCGGTTCCTGTTCGTCGTCCCGTGCTTTCGGATTGGGCTTCCTCCAGACCCCGCCTCGCGGCGACGCCCTTGCCCTTCTCCTAGCCTTCGGCTCCGCTTTTACCTGGCGCGAGGACTTTCACCTCGCTCGCTCTGTACCATGCCTGGCACACACGACTGAGCTAAGTTGCGGCGGCTTTGCCGCCGTCAGCTTCAGCGATTGGTGTACGATTTACGGTCATGAAAAGCCCACTAACATAACTTTTAATAGCTCAAAGTATACCTGCAATTTATATTTACTAGGGTCTACTCTATCATTTTTCAGCAAAAACTCCCCAGGGCAAGGAACAGATAAAGGTACTGTTCCAAAATGCTTTCTTAAAACCGATATGTAACCGTCAAATGACTCTTTCGAGTCGTGCGCAATATGATTTCTAATTTTTCTATAATCTTGTAAAGCCTCACGATTAGAAGATAGAGGAAACTTTATTGGATCACCATTCCTCAGATAAGTTTCAGCTCGTTCTATAACAATGTCGGGGTTCCCCCAGTCTAAAAAGCGTAGCTGTGATTTGATTAGTATTTCAGCATGCAAAAAACCTTTTGGATTCAAATATGATAAAGCCTTTTTCCCTGAATCAGATTTACTGCCGAGACTGTAAAGTAAGAATATATCTCTAACAAGTTTTTCATAGGACCTGAATGCCCTGAAGAATATTGACTCTGTCAAAAAATGAAGCTGGTTTTTAGAAAAAGGATGAACAGATGAAGAAAACCTGCGTTGGTTTTCACTGTCAAACCTCTGAAGCCGTAATATTTCAGAGTTAAAATCCCTGGTAACAGCGGATATTTTTCTTCTAAATACTGGCATATTTAACGAATTGTGGATTTAATTCTTTCACAAACGAAATTAGCACGGCCAATTCTTGCAGCAGTGTCAGTTGTTCTTCTCCTCGAAAAATCGATGAATTTGTTGATTCCTGGCGGAATCTCGTCTTTAAAAGACTTCTCTGTATATTTATCATATTCTAAACTTATTTCGTTAAGTATAATTCTAAGCTTACCAACATGCTGAGGCTTAAGTGGAACCCTAAATTCCTCCTTCAGGCCACTCAGGCCATAAAGAAAATGACCTATCACTGTGAACAATGTGTAAAATAAGTGAACACGGGACCAATTTGTCTCTGAAATTTCATCTGCCGGATATGTCTCGCCAATATAGCTCATTATTTTATCAAACTTTTCGCTGCTATTCTTAAGATCACCAATCTCATCCTCATACTTTTTATAATATTGTTCAGTATTTTTGTTTGTTTGAACGCCATCTATTATAGAAACAAAGAGTTCCGCAGCAAGTTCGGCTTCTGCCATTCTTGTAACCTGAGCTTTTGTTAAAATTTTACTGTCTATGAAATACCGCACGTATTTTAGTCCATACTTATATGCATATTGTTTGAAATAACCTATATATTTAGCATTGCGCTTTTCTTGAGCATTTAGGGAAACTGTGTATGTATTTATTCTTGCAAAAACATCTAAGATAAACTCGTATGACATGTCGAAAAGTAGGTCTACACCCAATTCATATTTCAAAAAATCCTTTTTAATTTCTTCTGGAAGCATTTCATAAGTGCAATCCGCATATTCTTCATTATGTGCTTTAGATATTTTGTAATCTCCGTTGTAGAATTCCAAAATTGCCCTCAACCTTTGTTGGCCATCTACAACTGTCCTCTTCTGCCTTGTGCCTAGCAGCTTTTGAGTAATCAATATCTTTGGAATTGGTCTTCCCCTAATAACTGTGTCAATCAAATATGATTTTGCATTTTGCGACCAAACTGAGCGTCTTTGAAAATCCGGAGAAAGCTCTAGCAAATCGTTATTATACCATTCTAAGAAATCAGAGATTGAATACGGTCTTGTATCAAAGTTCTTCATTTATAATCTCCCCTTATACTATTCTAATCCCGTGCCCAACATATAGTAGACAGAAAAATTATATTGCGATAAGATAATTCTGTATAGTACAATCGTACTGTTCGCTACTTAACATTTTGAAACAATGGTACTTTAGGGAATGGACATGAACCCCCCCAAAAAAGAAGCGCAGCAGAAATTCTGGGAGGCCTTCCGGGCCTGCGCGGAGGAGAACAGGGTACGTCCGGATCGTTCGTTGTTTTACGTGAAATGGGCGCAGGCCTTCGCTAGTTTTTTGCCGGAAAAACGTTTGCAGGATCGGTCGGGAAAAGATATTCAGGCCTTTCTGACAGACTTGGCGCAACGTCAAGGCGTTGCTGACTGGCAGGTCCAGCAGGCGAAACATGCCCTGAAGATTCTTTACGAGATGTTCCTGCCCCACTACGCCTCTGAGAAAACACTGCATCTTTCGCCGAATGGCCGAGAGAGAATTTACAAAAAAAGCGAATTTCGTGACAGCGTACTTCCCGGCGAGGTGGAAAGGGGGAGTCTTTCGGTGGACCCGCGAAGCGGCAAGGTACGGCGGCACCATATCAATGAGAGTCTGATCCA
>Ga0180732_1001525_pt1 | contig 14130 bp, 13 predicted proteins | sample KR11_01MetaG_FD_148674 | JGI IMG/M metagenome (GOLD analysis project Ga0180732, IMG submission 148674) | Groundwater microbial communities from the Olkiluoto Island deep subsurface site, Finland - KR11_0.1 MetaG | ecosystem: Environmental > Aquatic > Deep subsurface > Groundwater | place...
GATGTTGTAGTCGAAGTAGAAAGCGACATCCCGGTTGTACTCCGGGTGGAAGGGATTCATGGTCAGGCACTGCAAGATGTCCTGCTGCGCCCCAGCGATGTTCCCAGACCACCCTCGCGCCCAGTAGCGCAACGAAAATGGGACGTCGGCGTACATTGCCCGATCGTTAGCGTAATATCCGGTCCAAGGAATCTCCATAGCCGCCGAAGCCAACGCCGCAGTCGCCGCATGGTTCCCGCGAGCCTTGTGCACGTACGCCTCTTTGATCAGCGCTTCGCGCCGGGTCGGGTCCGTGAAGAACGCACGCGAGTACCACTCGACCTGCTTTTCTTGATCTCCAAGATGGCCCCAGGCATCGCCTATAAAGATCATCGACTGTGCCCGCTCTGCTGGCCACCGCCTCATCTCTATGTGGCGCAGGAATTCCTTAATGGCGCTCTTGGGCCTGCCCGTCCACAATAGTTCTCGCGCTAGGTAGTGCGACTGCCTATCTTTTTCCTGATTCTGTAGGCAATCTAGTGCAAGCGCTGGCATGTACTTACTACGATGCTCTCTACCAGGTTCCTGCCAATGCTCCAACTTGAATATGTCAGGAGACATTAATCTTGCTGCCATGATTTTTCACCGCCTTGAAACCGTACGTATCTGTTTTCTTGTGGCACTCGACGCAGAGTGTTCTTCCGTTAGCAGTGTCCAGTCTCCCATCCCCACAATAGGCAAAGGGCTGGATATGGTCGGCAATCATTCGTTTCTGCTTCGCGCCACAAAGCAGGCATGTGCCTTTATCGCGCTCGATTACAGCCCGTCTCCATGCCGAATATTCGCAGCTTCCACGGATGGCTCGGAGGGTAGTTCGATTGCCTTTCCAGAGCGGGTGGGCCGGCCCACTTAGGCGCTTCCACAATACTTCCATCTTGGCTCTATATTCTGGATTTTGATACCTCCGCTTAATGACATCGCTCAGGAGCTTCCTAGATTCTTCGGAGTACTTCCTGCCAAGCATCGGGCCTACCCTGCCTTTCATCCTAGCGCTCTGGGCGGCCCTATATTCTGGGGATTGCAGGATCGGCCTAAGTTTAGCCATCCTCTTTGCGATTTCTTCCGTGGATTGTTTCTTTCCCGATCTGAAGGTATTGCCAACCATGTCCGGGCGCTTCTTCCCGATTTTGGCTGCTGAGATCTGAGGGCATTTCCTGCCCGCGCTCCACGGCGGGCGTCCCTTTAGTATGGCGCTCAATTTCTGTTTGGTTGCTTCAGGGAGCGGTCCGCGCTTCTCCCCTAAGCCGCGACCTTTCTGAAACCTACCCGATCCTCCGTCGATGGGAGCGTGCCCTTTTGCGAATCTTCCATTACTGTCTCTAAGGTTACTCATAATGGGGCCAGCACCTCGTGGCACATATTCGTCCAAGCCAGCTTTGTGCGATTGTACATTTTGCTTTGGATGAACTCCAAAGATGGCCGACCCTGGCTATCGTGGGCAAAAGTGAAGTAGTACTCGCACTGTGTAACTTCTTGGTCCGCTATCACCTTCTCGATTTTATCGAGGTCTAGAACGGTAAATGCTTCATCGCAGTCAGCGAAGCTGACCCAATCGTTGGAAGCGTGGGCGGCAGCGCAGTTTCGGGCAGCGGAGAAGTCGAAGAGAGTGTCGCCACCCTTGACGACGGGCTCCTCACCTTCAACCACGAACCGCCCATTGATCGCCTTGGCCGTTTCCGCGTCGATCGTGCTGACGAAGCGATCTCCCTCTTCGAAGACGACACACCCCAGAGACCGTGCGACATCAGGGCTTCCGTCTGTAGAATTCGTGTCGGTGTAGACCACCTCCCCGCCACGCTCTTGAAATTCTTTAAGGGACGCCAACAGGCGGGGCAGCGTGCGGGCTTCGTTCTTGCCGATCATGACCACACTGAAACTTGGTTTGGGTTTGTCCATCTACGGTTTCCTTTTCGGGCATCGTGGAAGGTGGGAGCGGAACTCGGCTACACCGAACTTGCCGCGGCAGAACGGGCAGGCAATTAGGATCTTCTTTCGTCCTCCGCCCGACGCTCGCTTTCGAACTGCCACGGAAACACTATGGCATAAATAAGGCAGTCGGTGCAAGGGGGGATTCCCGCCTTCGGCGGGAAGGAATGGCTGGAGCGCCAAGAGTCGAACTTGGATGGCTCGGGTCAAAGCCGAGTGCCTTACCGCTCGGCCACGCTCCAGAAGGAGAGGTATCGGGGCGGCAGGATTCGAACCTGCGGCCCTCTGCGCCCAAGGCAGATGCGCTACCAGGCTGCGCTACGCCCCGATGGGAGATGGCACCAAGGCGACGAACCGAACGCCGGTCTGCGGGTTTGGAAGCCGCGGTCCTGCCACTGAACGACCCTGGTGTTGGTGGCGCTGAAAATAGTATGCCACGACTGCCGGCCCGGCACAAGCCGGAAATCGTCCGCTGACCGGACGGTCAGTGCTTTTGGAGTTCCCGGACCTGATCCCGCAGATCGTCGATCCAGGACGCAGCCCGAAGATCACTTCACCTTGCCCCTGATCACCACGTTCCCCCTAATCTGGCGAGAGTGGCTGGAACCTCCGCTCTCTGCGGTGCGGGGGATGATGGACCAGCGTGTATCGGTAGCTAGATTGTCGTCCACGTCCAATTCATTAGCCTTCATCCATGCCCAGGCAGCCGCTCCGTTAGTCTCTCCAGCCACAAATGAAACTGCTGTCAGGGCAGCCATAGGGTAAAGCACGCCATATGCCGCCCAGGCCGTTTCCGCTTGCATTGCGGACGGAAATCCGGCTTTGACGGCTGCCCAGGTTGTGAACCAATCATCGGGGTCCGTGGAGCATATTGGCATGGCATACTCTCCCAAGAGCCAGGGATTATAACCAGCATCCGTAAGCTGCCCGGTAAGGCGCGGAGCGAACCACGTCAGAAGCGTGCCCGTTGGATAACCCAATTCCTTTGCTCTCCCCAATGCCATCATCACGAAGCTGTCCATCCAAGTGGTAGTGCGCTCCCCTACGTTTGTCCAACCCTCCCCCACCGGGCCGGGACCGTAGGACAACTCAAGTAGCCAGTTCCGCAATGGGTTGTCGGCGGCGTCCAGCGCAAGCACAGCACCTATGTGGGTAGCCCTGGTACGCTTAAGGCTGTACCCGAATGTCCACTGCGTATTGCCCTGACGAGAGGTCCCGGTGATGTTGTGCATCCCTTCCAACTCGGAAATGATCTCATTGATGGCGGTTTCCAGATACGACTTTTCTGGCGTGCCATCGGGTGCCAAGTTGGTGGTTTCAGCCCACGTACGCAGCGGCCATGAGGACTCGCGGACGTTGTGGCTAACGATCCCAGCGTAAGATCCGCTCGTGCTGCGGCTGTACTCTGGATCGCTCCCGTAGCTGGAGTTCCAGAGCGCGATTGCAGCATAGTTCAGGCATTCCTCCCAATACCATGGGTCACCACTAATCAAGTAAGGAACCGTGAGATTGTCCCACATGTGGGCAGGGTCCTGTTTCCAGCCGCCGTCGCTGACAGTTCCCACAGGAACAGGGCTGTCGGGCCTGTCTAAAATTCCCCCTACGTCGGCCCAATACTGTGACTCTGGCCGGCCAACAATGGATACGGGCTTTCCCATACCGGAAACGTCACATTGATATAGGCACCCTAGCCCCTCGGTCTTGGTGATCTTTCTGGCGCTATCTCCTTCCCGCACATTAATGGGCATGTTCCCAAACAGGTCGGCTTGGCTCATCATGATCTCGTAAGTACGGTAGTCCATCGTATAGAGCCAGTCGGACACCCATCCTGTGTATGGGCCTACGTCTGCCCTGTCGCCTCCGGTCGCAAAGGATTTTTGCCATAGTCCCACGTCTCCGCCAATGTCGTGACTGCTTGCCTGCCACGTGGAGTACTTTGTAGACACGAGTGCTGCCAACCCGGTCCCCTTGGTCGTGTCGTAGTTGAAGATCGCCTTAGTGGAAATGAGATACGCCAAATTGTGATCGATCTGCACGAGCGTTGGGGTGGTTCCGATCCAGAACTGTTTTGTCCATCGACTCATAGCAGTGTGAGTAAATGAAGTCTTGGTGTAGACCTCGGTGGGGCTTGCCTCGCCAGTCTTCAGCGATAGAGAGTATACCTGATCCTGCAATGATTCCGTGTTGGAGATCTCTCCGACAAAGCGCACTCGCACCTTGTTGATGGTGGGCCAGAACGTCGCCATGAAGATCGGGCGGAAGGACTTGTCGGTATCAAACCCAATGTCGTACGCCGAACAAGCATGGCTATTACAGGTGGCGGCATTGGAGTGATCCGCGATGATGACGGTCTGTGCCACGCTGCCACCAGCCCAAACGGTGTACGAAGCAGCGTCCAGCATCACGCGGGCGTCGGCATGGACCGTGGAGCCGTTCGTGAGATCCATCTCGGCGTTGAAATCGTAAGCCGCGTCCAGCATCTGCGCTTCGGTGAGCGCGGTCGTATTGCATGATGCCTGATTCTGAAACGTGATGGTGGCAGTCGCGTTGGCCCCGAGCGACGGGATCAGAAACGCGATGATCGCGTGTTTGACGGTCTTGTCGGGCCAGCGAGTCATGACGTTTGCCTGTGTGGTGACGGGAGTTCCGCCCACCAACGTCTGCGGGCAGTTGGCAATCTCACCCTGCACGAAGGGTCTGCCGATCTGCACGGGGTAGTTGGTCTGGGCGTTCCCGGTCATCTCCTTGACGGTGAGCGAGTCTGTAACGGCAAAGACCGGAAATGCCAGTGCTGCCATCAATAATAGGAGTTTCATCGGATCACGTACCTCCCGCTCTGCGCCGCCCCAAAGGTGATCACAATGTCATTGGTGGTTTGGTTGCACGTTACCCGGTCCGGCTCAATGATTTGCGACGGCGTAGACGTGTCATAAACCACCACCCCAACGTCGCACGTCCCGAGCTTGTGGGTTGACCCAGAAACGGTTATGCTGGTCTGCGATGTGAACGCCGCAGCGTACTTCAGGACCACCGTTCCGGTGGCTGCCGGCCATGAAGCAATGTTAGCTCCAGCCACCGCCGGAACCGACTGGGTCACGGACCCGCTGGTCAAACCAAACATCTGAAGCTCGGCCCCTCCAGTTCCGGAGTACGTGCAAGCACCCGCCGTGGTACATGTCATGATCGCCACGTCGGAAGCAGTTTTCAAAGAGAATCCACCGGCGCCGTCCGTACAGAGCTTTGGACCAGCCGCGGTGTTCGCCAACTGGAAGCATGCACTTGTCGTCCCTGTATCGGTATTCTGGGTGTGGGTTGTTCCTCCAACCAGCGCCAGGCAGTCTGCCCCAGCAGAATCCTTGCATCTCAGCTTTCCGGTCGCTGTGTCAGCCCACACTCGCAGATCGGTAGCAGCCGGGTTTCCGGGAGTCGTAACTTTCTTCCAGTCACGGATACCGTTGATCTGGGTTTGAGCACAAACCAAGACCGGAACGAAAACAGCACACAACAGAATTCGTAGTCTCATGGTTTCCTCACTGCGGAGTCACGGTTCCCGTAGCTGCCGCAAACGTAATCGTGTTCGTGCCGGCTACTGCCGGTACCTTTAGTGTGATCGACCCGCTCGTCGATCCGTACAGAGTGACTTCCCCGCCTCCAGCCCCGTAGGTCGTGATGTTCCCGTCCTTGTCGATGCAGAACAGGTTGCTCCCTGCCGAGTTCTGAACGCAGAGGCCATTGGCCGTATGCCCAGCCGAGAGTGTGATCACCAGCGGGTTGTTCCCCGGCAAGGGGATCGGATCTTGGATCCGGATCTGTGTCCAGTTGATGTTGCCCCGCTGAGCCAGGCACAAGGCTCCCAGAGCCAACGCTGCAATCAGGACAATAGTCCTTTTTCTCATATAGCCTCTCATTCCAGCCCAGCCCAGCTCTTTACCGATGCGATAGCCAGATCGTTCACTGTCTTCACGCTGGCCTTGGCTAGATCGAAGATTGTCTTGATGGCGCTTCCTGCAGCCGCCAGCTCCCAGGCTCCAATCGTAGGAGGATCTGCTCGTGCTGTGCCGCTGATGTCGTTGGGGGCGTTGGTGGAGTCCCTGTACCCCGCTGCCGCCAGTGCCGTTGCCGCGATCGCCCGCGCATCAAAACTATCCTTGTCCGCGTCCACGAAGGGCGTCGTCTGATTGTAGGTGACGTTGTAGACGTTTGCTGTAGACCCTGGAAGACCAGAAGCGAGGTCTGTGGCATTATACCCACTGCCATTATCAGTCGCTATAGCGGTCGCTGTAGTGAATCCCAAGATAACACTGGACAGTATCTTGGTGGAGTTGTACTCCTGTATAATGCCAGTTCCGCTTGGAGTAACGTCGGAGGGTTTGATAATGATGGCTCCAACAAGAGTGCTAGACTCTAAGTAAATCCCATTCCCTGCACCTCTCATAACAATAACTGGATTGACGATCAGTGTACCCGCTGCGTTGGAGGAGACAGCATAATACGCAATTCCAGCTACGGCCACATCTACGATACAATCCTCTATGGTTGTATAAGTTCCCTGTGAATAAACCCCCTTGCCGAAATCTGTTCCGGTGTTTCTAATTTGCAATCGTGAAATCTTTACATAGTTGCACTGAATCAAGAAGACTTGTCCCCAGGATACAGAAACCGATACTCCAACTCCGTTACTCTGGTTGTAACATAGGGAATTCGTTCGTACATCGGCATGATCCTGGAAACTTTGGCCAGCAGCAACGGTCAACTTAATGTATCGGGTCGCGTCCGTCGTCTCGCCCGAGATCACGAGTGCCGCAGTAAATTCTGAGTCGTTGTAGCACTCCCCTAAGTAGTATTCATCCGCCGTGACCAGATTCGCGGGGCAGGCATCCTCCCAAGCCTGGAGCGTGGAATAGTCTCTCCCGGTTGTTCCGATGCTGTGCTTGTGTTCGGTAGCCATTCTACGTTCTCGGGGCCTTGAGAATTACAGCCGTTCTGACCTGTGCGACCTTGGATGTCAGGTTGATGATCGGCTCAGTCCGCGCTCGCGTGAGTTGATTCCTGAGCGCAGTGGGAAGGGAAGCAAAACCGATACAGCATTTACGCTTCCAGCATGGTTGCGTGTTCGGATCTCCGTCGCCAACTGCAATCAGATTCATACACTCTACTTCCGTCAGTCCGACTCGCACGATGCGCCACCGTTCATTGGTCAACTCATCTTGACTCCAGGCCCATCCATCGGGACAGATCGCAACTACATCTCCTGCCTTAGAGTCGCCATAGCCTCGTGGCAGATCAACTCCGCCACGATCTACGATTCTGATGAGCAGTTCAGACATACCTAACCCTGTGTTGCCGCCCGTGCCACGATCTGAGCGTCCCTAACGTCAGCCGCGCCGTCGCCGTTCTGGTCATGAGCCAACGCCCCGCTCAGAATCTCCTGGATCATCAACTGCAAGTCCTGAACGTCAACAGTGCCGTCGCCGTTTAGATCCATGCTCGACAACACGTTGAACGAGTACGCCGCGCCTGCTGTCAATGGGGCTTGCTTCCCCTCCAGCGTCGCTCCTATCACCCCGCTCAGCGGAATGGTCACTGGGCCGGGCGTAAGCACCGCGGGCAGCACCACGGAGTACGTCGCCACCACTCCAGCCGCGTAGAGATTGGTGTTGATCCCCACAGCGAGGCAGAGCGTGGCATCGTCCTTACAGTACAGCGTCTTCGCCGCGGTGTTGCTGGCAGCGCCCGCCGTGGCTGTGGCCGTGAGCCCCGGGGGCAAGCCCACCGACCACTGCACACCAGCCAAGTCAGCCGGCGGACTAGCCAGCACCACGTCAACAGCGATAGTATTTCCTGGCCTAGCAGTCGCTGGGCCAGTTAATGTCAGAGTTTGCCCAAATACCAACCCCGAGCAAAACAGAACTGCAATAATCGTTTTCATAGCATCCATCTTCCTTTCTTACGTGTGCGTAATCCAGGCCAAATCCGGGCTGAAGAACATCTCGTTGATCGTGGTCCCGATCCCAACGATCCGGATCACCACGTCTGCTGTCGTAGGCTGGGTCACCACCACGTCTCCGGCGGTTTCGCCAACGTAGACTGAGGCGCCTATGGTCAGGTCTGGGAAGGCCGTATCAGCTCGCACCAGGCCCCACATGAGCATCTTGGTTGGATCTCCGTTAGAGCCAGCCGCCAGCACGCAGATCCCAAGCACGCCGCGGGCATCGCCATCAGCAGCAGCGGCGGCATTCGCGTCGGCCAGCTCCCAGCGGCTATCAGTTGGATCGAGGTAGCAGAGGTCTCCAAAAGCCAGAGTCGCTCCCGCTGTCCCTCCCCACACGATCCCACTGTACTTGCCATCGTCTGACAGGGCCGCGTCCATGGCGAATCCGGCATTCTCCCCGAGGTTAATCTCGGCAGTCATGGGGTTCGCTAGGCCGGTGTAGCCTGTGTACCCGGTGGCGCCCGCCGTGCCGGTGTACCCCGTGTAGCCCGTGATGTTCGGACCCGTGTAGCCGGTATAGCCTGTTGATCCGGCACCGGTGTAGCCAGTGTAGCCCGTGGTCCCTGCCCCAGTGTAGCCGGTGTATCCCGTGGGTCCTGTGACGGTAGAATCGCCACCACTATACCCTGTGTAGCCGGTACCTCCGGTGACTGTTGATGCCGGTCCTGTATAGCCGGTGTAGCCACTGTACCCGGTCACTGTCGATACCGGACCGGTATACCCTGTATATCCAGATGGCCCGGAATAGCCCGTGTAGCCGGTGTACCCGGTAAAGCCTGTGACGGTGGAGGCCGGTCCAGTATATCCCGTATACCCAGTGATCTCAGGACCAGTGTAGCCGGTGTAGCCCGTGGCCCCCGTTGTTCCCGCGCCAGTGTAGCCGGTGTAACCTGTCTCGCCTCCGCCCGTATAGCCGGTATATCCGGTGCCTCCACCGCCGGTGTAGCCAGTGTAGCCGGTAGGCCCAGTTTCACTCAAGCATCCTGCATAGTCCCAAGCAGAGGTGTTCGGATTATATACCTTTAGTCTACCAGCCATGTCTAAGACCCCCTAAGCCGGGTAACGTCCACCAAGTTCGTCAGGCCAAATGGCCTTCAGCTCCTCAACCGTTTGCGCTGTCTCAATCTCTGGCAAGGCGGTCACGTCGCGTAGCGCCTGCTTCTTCACGGCGACTTCCCGCTTCTTCTGCTGGTCTCCTGCCTCGTCTGCCATCATATACTCGGCGTCAAGAGCGTCCAACTTTCCGGCGCGAGCACGTCGCATGTTCTCTCGATGGATGTTCCTCGCTTTGGCCATGTTGTGCTCGATCTTGTCGCCTTGCGTAGTCCAAGCATCCCGAAAGGTGCGATCCAGAAGTACCTCGTCCTCACGGATCTCTTTCCACCCAATGATCGGTAATCTATCGGGAGGGAACCCCTCTGACGCTCTAGCAATTTCAGCGCTGATCTCATCCGGGGTGCCTTCACGTTTGACGTAGTAGCCGTCATCCAGTACAAACGCCATGATGATTACTGAATCGTCTATACAGCGTAGTAGGAGCTTTTTCTGCTTCACCATTTATTGATCTCCAAAACCACAGACGTTCCAACTGTCAGGATCGTTGAAGTTAGCAGCTGCTGTATTGCCGTCGGTCATTGTTGAGCAGTCAACCCGGAAGGTCGTGCCGTTCTGTGTGCCAAGTCCACAACCTGTAGTGTAGGTGGCGTCCCACGCCAATGAAGCGTCTAAAACGGATACCTGCGCACACCAGTTAACACTGGACATGTCAGTAGCGATCGTCCCGGTGGCCTGCCCGACAGCAGTATCTGCCCAACTGGTCATGTTGTAGCTGGCGGTGATGGTAGTACTGTTGCCGGTGGCCGTGACCCAGAATTTGGCCGCCGAGGGATGGAATTGCTGCACGGCTGGCGCCACGGCCTTGGCTGCTTCAGTGGTGGTTTCCTGATCGGCTTGTGAAGCGAAGGTTATCACCCCTGTGTAGCCCGTATATCCGGTGGTCCCGACTCCCGTGTATCCAGTGTAGCCAGTATATCCAGTTCCGCCCCCGCCTGTGTAACCGGTGTAACCAGTAACTGAAGCCCCCGTGTACCCAGTATAGCCAGTTGCCCCCGCGGAGCCAGAGTAGCCGGTATAACCCGTCACTTCTGGGCCGGTATAACCAGTGTAGCCGGTGGCTCCGGGCCCGGTGTAGCCGGTGTAGCCCGTTTCACCTGATCCAGAATATCCAGTGTATCCCGTAGATCCAACAGCCCCAGAGTAGCCGGTATACCCAGTTACTTCTGAACCAGTGTAACCCGTGTAACCAGTTCCGCCCGCTCCAGAGTAGCCGGTGTACCCAGTAGGCCCGGTTTCACCTCCTCCCGTGTAACCGGTATAGCCAGTGTAGCCGGTGGTCCCGGTTGTGCCTCCGCCCGTGTACCCCGTATACCCGGTGGATCCCTCTCCGGTGTAACCCGTGTAACCTGTATAGCCACCAACACATCCTCCGGAATCGTCGGTGTCGTACCACAACATGCCACCAGTAGGACCGGGTGGAGGATCGGTGTCAACGTATGGGACATCAGATCCGGTGCCTTCTGGGCCGGTGTAGCCAGTGTATCCAGTCCCACCGCTTCCGCTGTAGCCAGTGTAGCCCGTCGGACCAGTATCCCCATTCCCTGTGTAACCCGTATAACCGGTCGTGCCGGTGGTCCCTCCGCCTGTGTAACCTGTGTACCCGGTGACTGTCGAGGACTCCCCGGAATATCCGGTATACCCTGTAGGTCCCGTGACAGTGGACGACGCTCCACTGTATCCAGTGTAGCCGGTGTAGCCGGTGTTCTCCAGACCCGTATAACCAGTGTAGCCGGTGGGACCTGTCACGGTGGAATCGCCGCCAGTGTACCCAGTGTACCCGGTGTACCCCGTTGCTCCAGCACCGCCAGTGTAGCCCGTATACCCTGTGATCTCGGGGCCTGTGTAGCCCGTGTAGCCAGTGGCAGACGTGTAGCCAGTGTACCCGGTAATCTCCGGACCGGTGTAACCCGTGTAGCCCGTGGTCCCTGCCCCGGTATAGCCGGTATAGCCAGTCGCAGCCGCAGGTCCGGTGTACCCGGTATAGCCCGTGATCTCAGGACCAGTGTAGCCAGTGTAGCCGGTGTCCGAAGTGTATCCAGTGTAGCCAGTGATCTGCGGTCCGGTGTAGCCGGTGTAGCCGGTAGAGCCAGCCCCCGTGTAGCCCGTGTACCCGGTGTAGCCGGTCCCTCCGCCTCCAGTGTAGCCGGTGTAACCAGTTACCTCGGGGCCAGTGTAGCCGGTGACCCCAGCAGTGCCTGTGTATCCGGTGTATCCAGTAATTTCAGGCCCCGTATACCCGGTGTATCCAGTCCCCCCAGCTCCAGTGTAGCCGGTGTAGCCGGTCCCACCTCCAGAGGCCCCCGTGTAACCGGTATATCCAGTGGTGCCGATCGCTCCGGAGTACCCCGTGTATCCGGTAGTTCCGGTTGTCCCAACTCCAGTGGAGCCAGTATATCCGGTGTAGCCCGTTGAGCTTATTCCAGTGTACCCGGTGTAGCCTGTGATCTCGGGGCCTGTGTATCCGGTGTATCCGGTCGCTGGATACTGGGACGCGGGCCCCGTGTAACCAGTGTACCCTGTGGTTCCAACCGCTCCAGAGTAGCCCGTGTAGCCGGTCTCACCAGCGCCGGTGTAGCCGGTGTAACCCGTGGTCCCTTGCGGGCCATCCTTACCATCGCCGCCAGTGTATCCCGTATACCCGGTCGGTCCAGTGACAGTCGAGGAGGCGCCCGTGTACCCGGTGTAGCCTGTGTACCCGGTATCTGGGTACTGAGACGCAGGACCAGTGTAGCCGGTGTATCCGGTGTAGCCCGTCGTTCCGGTCGCTCCGCTGTAGCCGGTGTAGCCCGTCGATCCAGTATATCCGGTGTAACCCGTGTAGCCGGTGATCGCGGGGCCCGTGTAGCCGGTGTACCCAGTAAACGCTCCCGCTCCGGTATATCCGGTGTAGCCCGTGATCTCCGGACCGGTATAGCCGGTATATCCTGTGTAGCCAGTTGTTCCCGTTGTGCCGAGAATACCCGCAGCCCCGGTGTAGCCGGTATATCCCGTGTAGCCGCTGGGCCCAATGAACCCCGAGATCTTCCCGAGACCGCCCGCACCGAAGTTTATGCCGCCCATGGGTCACCTGACATAGATGCTTACTCGTACGCCATCTCCGGGGGATTCCACATCCACTCGAAATTCGCTCAGTCTGAAGACGTTCTGCGCGTTGTTGTAGAGCACGAAACTGTCGCCAGGCGCCATCAGGGTGTAGATCAGCCCCTCCCCTGTCAGCAGGTCCAAGCGGTGGTTCCCAAAGAAGCACCGGCCTACGTTCTCTGAGTCTGACTGCAGCATGATCAGGTTGCAGGAGTCGTCCACGTCCAGAGCGGGGTAGTTCACAGTCAATGCAACCGGCGTCCCCGGAGCCGTCGCAACGAAGCCCAACGGGAATGGATTGCTGTCAATGACGCTCATCAGAATTGCACCAGTCGGCCGGGTCTATGCGCCAGCCCCTTCTTCCTCAACTCACGGTACTTCTCATGCCACTCTCGAGCGATTCGCTCTGACCTCCGGGCGTGCAGCATCCCCCAGGCCCCCGGAGCCTCCGGCGACCGCGGGGTGATCATGTCGTGCCCAGCCAGCCGGCAAGACCAGCCGTACAGCAGTTCGGCCAGCCAAAGACGGAACCTCTCCAAGCGTTCTCGACACCACGGGCGCACAGTCATCACCACCAATAATACTTTCTGCGGACGTTCTGCGCAAGGCTAAACGTAATGGATTCAATCCGTTGACTGATTAAACTTCAAGTAGACTACCCCCACTTGCGGGGATTGCGCTGAAAGCGTAGATGCCCCACAATGTTTACAGCCCGCTCCCCCAGCGCACTGCTTGGCGCCACCGGCGCCTACCGCGGATACGGCGAGAGGGAGCGGGCGAGGAAACCATGACTCCTGTTCGAGTGATCCGCAAGCCTGGACATCCGCTGGCCCACCACGACGGCCGCATCAGAGAGCACCGTTACGTGCTCTACGAGAAGATTGGGTCTGGGACTCACTCTTGCCACTGGTGTGGAAGAGAAGTCCAATGGATGGCTGGAGGCGTACAGGCATTCCGCGATCGGCGCTATCTCGTCCCCGACCATCTCGACAGCAACCCACTGAACAACTCTCCAGAGAACCTCGAACCGTCCTGCGTCCCTTGCAACTCGGCAAGGAGTAAAGGCGGACGAGCCAACCAGATCCTTCGAGATATTCTGGCTCGCCCCAACCGCCGCGGCCTCGTCCCTAAGAAGTACAAACGCGTCTCCATGCCAGACCATCCTATGGCGGACGGGCAGGGTTGCGTGCAAGAGCATGTCCTGGTTCTTTACAGACGTATCGGACCCGGTCAGCACAAGTGCCACTGGTGCGGGTGCCCGATCTCCTGGGACGCGCCCAGCGGGTCGAAGGACCCACGCCGGCTGGTGGCCGATCATCTGGATGGGGTGAAGGTCCACAACGCCGATGACAATCTGGTGCCAGCATGCAGCCCATGCAACGTGATGCGCGGGCGCCCTGATAGAGTATTGGACAGTGAAGTGTTCGTGACCAAAGGGAAGGCCCGCTTTCGTGCAGAGGAACGCCACTGCCGGTGGTGTACAAAGAAGTTCATGATCAAGACCTCGCAGCTTAAGTCCAGGCCAGGAACAGATGGGCAGTTCTGCTCTCGCTCCTGCACTATGTCAGCCACGCTTGCCAAGCAACACGGCCACACAGCAGACACGTTGTTCGGGCATAGCAAAGCCGGAAAGAAGTTTAAGGCGGAGCGCAGAACCTGCAAAGAATGCAAAACAGACTTTCTATTCTCTGTTTCGATGGGGCCGCACACATCAGGGGAGTTCTGCTCTAGGTCTTGTTCGTCGAAATACAATAACCGTGCAGGGAAGATAGGCAACCGCCTACCGTCGGATGTTCCATCCATCCCGAATCGATCCTGGCCGGGAGGTCGTCTGGCAGCGATAGAACTCCCCTGTAAATGGTGCGGAGTTGGCTTCCTTTCTCAAGCGAAGACCAACCGACAGTTTTGCTCTCACCGTTGCGCGGCTAAGTTCAGAAGAGCCAACAGCGCAGAATCACACTTCTAAAACCGTCGGT
>Ga0180732_1001526_pt1 | contig 14125 bp, 15 predicted proteins | sample KR11_01MetaG_FD_148674 | JGI IMG/M metagenome (GOLD analysis project Ga0180732, IMG submission 148674) | Groundwater microbial communities from the Olkiluoto Island deep subsurface site, Finland - KR11_0.1 MetaG | ecosystem: Environmental > Aquatic > Deep subsurface > Groundwater | place...
AGTCTCCGTATTTGGCCTGAAAGTAGAAGGCAATGGCAAGTCCGCCCCCGATGTTAAACGCGGCAAGCGCGGCCTTCAAGATACGTAACTGTACGGGGACGAAGGCAGGCTCCATGTCTACCACAATTGCCCCGATGGTTAGACATCCTTGCAGGGCGAAGACGGCAACCAGAGACAAGATGGCAATGGTGTCACGCTTCATTATTTCCCTTTAGCAATTCTAATCTTAGAATTTCTTCTTGATCTTCCATTTTCCAGTTATGCAATTGTGTGTGAATGTATCTCTCCAGAATGGCACTGATAGTCAACTTGCGTTTAAGACATGCCATCTTGAGATCGTCCCACGCCTGATCATCCTTTATTGATATGGTTCTGTTCATTGTCCCTCGTATTTGTGTATTTGCGTACTTACATATCCATTCTACCACACCTTGCCTTTCGCGTCAAGGCCACCCGCCAATCCTATGGAAAGGCATTGACTATTCGTGCCCTTTCTGGTATACTAGATGGTAATTAAGATTAAGGAGTTACGAATGGCTAAGAAAAAGAACGCTGCCCCCTGGCGCAATCGAATCGTGCGCTATGGAGAGGCCGCCCCAGATTCTCTGCTCGCAAATGAAGAAAATTGGCGAATTCATCCACTGGCTCAACAGCAGGGGCTTACTTCAGTTTTGGAGGTCGTTGGCGTCGTTCAGAACATCCTCGTCAATCTCCGCACATCTCAAGAATGGCCGGAAGGCAAGCGTGGCGTGGAAACACTTATTGACGGTCACGCCCGGGTTGGCCTCGCCCTCTCCGCCAATGAACCCTCTATCCCCATCACCTACGTTGACCTTACCCCAAACGAAGAAGCTATTGTGCTTGCCACCCTTGATCCAATTACCGCTATGGCCGTTACTGATAAGGAAATGCTTTCCCAGGTGATGCAAGATGTTCATAGCGATGATGAAAGATTGCAACAGTTGATTGCTTCTATTGCAGAGCAAAACGGGATTGGCACAAACCTAGACACATCAGACAAAGATGAACGTCTGAACATTACAGAGAGATTCGAGATTGTCATTGATTGTGAAGACGAGACAACACAGGTAGAGCTGCTGGAAAGATTTGAAGGGGAGGGGTTGAAATGCCGCGCTCTTGTATCGTGATAAGTCAATGATAAGCAGTTACATCATAAGAGAAAGTAAGGTTGTCCACAGCCCCCGCGTATCGCAAATAGAGGGTATCTTTGACATTACACGTAGCGAGAAAAGTCGGGAGCAATGGAGTGTAGACCTGGATTTACCTGAAACATGGAACATTGGGCTGATCGTTGGCCCATCGGGGAGTGGCAAGACCACAATTATACGAGAGTTATTTGGTGAACACATTGTCAGTAATTGGGAATGGCCTACTGATAAGTCTGTCTTGGATGGGTTTCCCGTTGGGCTGTCTATTAAAGAGATCGTCAAACTGCTATCAAGTGTTGGCTTTTCCTCTCCCCCTTTATGGATTAGACCGTTTCATGTGCTATCAAACGGTGAGCAATTCCGCGTAAATCTAGCAAGATTGCTGGCAGAGAATGTAGAGTTGTCTGTGATGGATGAGTTTACTAGCGTTGTAGATAGAACAGTGGCTCAGATTGGGAGTGCGGCATTGCAAAAGGTAATAAGGGATACAAACCGCAAGTTTATAGCCGCTTCTTGTCATTACGACATTATTGATTGGTTGGAACCAGATTGGGTATATCAACCTCATACACAGGAGTTCTATGTTGGGAGGTATCTTCATCAAAGACCAAAGATTGAGCTTAAAGTACAGCGTGTGCATCATTCCGCTTGGTCACTATTCCGGAAGTATCACTATTTAGACACCGAACTTAACAAGTCTTCCGTCTGTTTCGTAGCATTTTGGAAGGATATTCCTGTTGCATTTACAGCAGTATTGCATTTTCCCCATGCGAAAGTGCGGAATATAAAGAGGGAACATAGAACAGTCTGTCTGCCAGACTATCAAGGTGTTGGCATTGGCAATGCCGTTAGTGATTATATTGGCTCCCTCTTTACCGGTTTGGGATATAGATATGTATCATCAACCGGCAACCCGGCAATGGTCCGGTCTCGCGCAAAGAGCAAGAACTGGAGAATGACACGTGCCCTTGATAGAACACCGATTGGGGGTTCTAATGCAATGATGCGCAATACTATGGCATCAAATCGTTTTGTGGCTTCGTTTGAATATGTAGGCCCCAAATTGGATAGATACGAAGCGACAAGAATTACTAGAGTTTAGGAGTCGTAGCCCATGACCAACACCCATTCCCGCAATCCCCTCCCCACAGAAATAAGTGGAAAGAGAATAACCTACATTGAGAAGCAGCGTATGGCCCTGGAACTCCGCAAGGCCGGCGTTACATCCGAGGAGATCGCAAAGCGCGTTGGCTATCCCTCCGCCGCGATGGTCAACCACGCCGTCAAACGCGCCCTTGCTCTTACCCTAACCGAACCATCGCAAGAGGTTCGCGCCCTTGAGTTGGTTCGCCTTGACAAACTTCTCTTCTTTCTGTGGGACAAATGCACCAAGGGAGACATCGGCGCCATTGGGCAGGCAACCAAAGTCATTGCCCAACGATGTTCCATCCTCGGCATTGATAAGTCTTGGGGAAACGTGCAGGTGGGCAACAATCTCATCGGCAATATCACGTTTGCGAATCCCGATGAGATGGCCTCTGCCCTTGCCAAGATTGCGGACAGGGTCCGCTCTGGCGTTGACGGGCCGGTAGGGGAAATGCCCATTACTACCACGACGTACAAGGTTATTGGCACGGGAGTCTCGGACTCGATTGATGCCGTAGAGATCAAGGATGTGATGCCGTCCCCCCAAGATGACCGAGATCACCCCACCAAACTGAAATACATGGACGGCAACATCCCCTCTGAAATCCCCATTGTTCCCCTTCGCAAGTATACCGAACTGTCTTATCAAGAAGCCCTGCTCCGCATGGAAAGACAGAAGATTATGGAGGATGCTGGACTAACGCTCGACGAGCAGGTTGAACAGCACATCATGGAGGAAAGCACGAACCTTGTAATCCACCCAGAGTTGAGAAACGACGACAATTCTGTCAGAGAAGATGGACGCAAGACAGGCGAACTCTGGAAGAAAGCCGATGGCTGATACTCCCAACCTCTCCCTATCGCCAGAGCATATGCAACGCCTGGTGCAATGGCGCCTGGATCGTGTGCGTTTTGTGCGAGAGGCGTTGGGGGTTGAGCCGGATGAGTGCCAACGGGTTGTCTTGGTAGCGTTGAACACAGACAGGCGGGTGGCATGGCGTTCAGGGCATGGAGTAGGCAAGACGACTTTGTCCGCCTGGATGGTTCTTCATGCTCTGATCTGCATGGGGCCTTGCAAGGTTCTGACTACCGCCTCTGTCTGGCGACAGTTAGACAAGTTCCTCTGGCCGGAGATACACAAGTGGGGCAGGAGAATGAATCTTGCCCTGGTTGGCCTTGACAAACTGCCTATTGAGTGGCTAAACATGGAGATAAGGATTACCGAGGACTGGATGGCCTTTGCCGCTGCATCTGATGATCCCACTATGATAGAAGGTTGTCACGCTGACTTTGTGTTCTATGTTATGGACGAGGCGAAGGGGATTCCGAGAGGGACATGGCTGGCAGCGAAGGGCGCAATGACTGGCAAGGGCCAGATACTTGCCATCTCCACGCCCCCAGAAGGGGCAGAGGGATACTTCTGTGATATTTTTACAGGGGTAGTGCGCGGCTGGACAACCTTTCACACATCGGCATTTGACTCCCCTCGCGTCTCCAAAGAATGGATAGAGGACTTGAGGCAAGAATATGGCGAAGAATCTCCCGAATACGTCGCCCGCGTCTTGGGCGATATTCCAAGCACTAACACGATTAACACCGTCGTCCCTATGTCGTGGACGCAATCGGCAATGGACAGGCAACCGGACGAAAGTGTGGACAGGCCGCGCATTGCCTCCCTTGACGTGGCCCGCTTTGGAGATGATGAGTGCGTCTTTGCCGTGCGAGTGGGCAACGATGTCCGGCACATGGAGACCTGGCACGGCTACCCCACCACGACAACGGAAGACAGGGTATGGGAAGGCTGTCTTGAATGGAATGTCTCCAAACTAATCATGGATGAGGGTGGACTTGGCTCTGGCCCTTACGATCACTTGGTCTTACGCTCCAGGGGCAGACGCAAGGATGGCCTTGACCCCATTGACATTGTGGGCTTTAACTTTGGGGGTTCGCCCAATGAGTTAGACAGATACGCCGATGCGGGCACAGAGGCATGGTTCGCCTTGCGTGACATGCTATCGCCGGAGAGCAAGTACGATCCCATCTGCCTGCCCAGGGACATAGAACTCAAGTCTCAACTCGTGACCCGTCGCTTTCAATGGCAGAAGCATGGACGCAAATTGATGTCAAAGGCCGAGATGAAATCCAAGTTTCACGTACCCTCCCCCGACAGGGCCGATGCCATCGTCATGCTCTATGCGACGGTGAGGCCAAAGGATGCCGATAGACGACTAGGGGCGATGCCACAGATAAGGCCTGTGCGGTTTAAGCCGATGAAGTGGAGTAAGAAACTGCCGGAGTATAGTAGAGGAGACAAAATGAAGAAGATTTGGAGTAATCTAGGATTATGATTAACGACGCCCCTCTCCCTGCCAAGATTGTTGCCTACTTCCGCGACAAGGCTAACGCGGCAGCGCAATCCCCGAATACAGAGATAATCATATCTCAGGCCGAACTCGTCACCAGCCTTTGGAGACAGGGCGTAGGCAGTAATGGTGTGATTGACGATCATATTCGTAACTCCCTCCACGTCAATGTTTGTTGGTCTAAGTGCCTGCTCTCCCCCTGGGAGTCTCTTGTTGGACAGAAGTGGCGGGCTAACTATCTGTACCGTCAGCGCGTGCCACTGCTCTATCCCTGTGAATCCTACACGCAAACGCTTTGGGCCAGCGTCGTTACTATCCTCCAAACCTGCTCGGAGACAGAGGCGATTGCTGGTATCCTTGAACCCTGGAAGAGTCAGATCAACACGAATGTCAGGGCGGAGGACGCAATGGGGGTTCTGTCGCAAGTGAATATCGTTGTGGACAAGAGCGAACTAACCGACAGGGGCCTCTACCTGATACATCATCTTGACAAGAAGGCGGCATGGCTCCTGGTCTGGAATGGTCTTATCCTTGACCCACTGCAAACCTACAAGGACTTGTCAACGCTTGACGTACTGTCCGTGTACCACATCAGAAGCGTCAGGCCGAAGAAAGAGAAGGAAAAGCCAAAGCAAGGGTTGATGTACTATGGAAGGGACGTAGGCTATCTGCCGGCGTAACCTTGTCTCGTGCCTCAAAAGCCCTGGTTGCTAAAGATAGTATCCCCAAGACTACGCGGGTTTGCATCTCGCAAGAAAAGAAAGAAGAGAAGGAGAACAGGAACGTTTACCAAAGGAACTCACGTTCCTTTGTGCGCTTGCGCGCCATAGTGATTTTCTTCTTGATTTTGGACGCACGGATACTAACCCTATCAGAATTCATGCCCGAATACATACGTTACTTCCAGCCCGGTCGCTCCTTGACCTGGTGCTATATCTTCATTCCTCCATTTCTCTTACTTGCTTGTATCAATCTCTGATGGGAAGAATGTTTTGCAGCGATTCACGTACTTTCTTAAAGCCTGCGCATGTTTCAGCGCAACGGTTCACCGAATAGCCATTATTCAGTGCATCGGGGAACTCCTCCCTATCGTCTTATCACACCGATCCACTTGGCTGGTGTGGTCTCACGGACTTGCGGGGAGGGTTGGCATACTCTCTGGCCCCAGTGTTTAGAGCGGTTAGTGGGAGACCCGCTTCTTGCTAATATGCAAAAAGACGCCAAGCGCACAAGATTATTCTTGCGTACTGACGTCTCTGCTTTTTGTATGTTTACTCGTCCATGAAGTATATGCTCCAAAGACTTCCGTTTCTGGTAGAAGTTTCAGGGCATTGATAGCAATCGTCGCAATTTCTAGCCATTCCATCGCCGGTGTATCTGTATGTTTGCCGCGTAGGGCCAGATGGAGTTCCATAACTTCCTCGGCTAATTGGTCAAAGGTGGCGGCTGAAAAATCTCCATCGGCAACTGCCTCATCAGCTATAGTACGGACAATGGCAAATAAATCATCGTGCATTGTGTTCTCCTATTTCGTTCGTACTTTAACAAACTCTGCCTGTCCTTTGGGTACTCCGACGCACCATAGACGAAAGGCATGGGGATTGGCGGGCGGCTCATCCGCTGTGGTCATACCTCTGTCTTTGCAACGGATGGGCTTGCGGAGATGATTGACGATGGTTTTGGTTTCTATGGTCTGTATATCCAGTTCCTCTAATAACTCATCTAGTGCATCCTGTATTTCATAGAGGAAATCTTTGTATGCACCAGATTCTTCTGCTTCTTTACGAAGCCATCGTATGATATTGTTATGAATGAACATAGCATCTCCTTTTATAGGCATGAAGAAACCCCCTATCTTTCTCTGGTCTCTGGCTCTACTCATACGCAAGGGGATGGCTTGCATACACAGAAGACCAGAGCAAGGCAGGGGGCTGCTTTTGCTCTGTAACTTTGTCAGTAGAGTTTGACCTGTATTGTGCCCGTCTTTATCATTGCGTTATCCCCACCGCAACTCGGACTAGATTTTAACTGCTCTTATTATAGCACTTTCACGTTTTCGTGTCAATAGGCCTGCAAAGACAAACGCTATTACGCTGTAATTCTACTTGCTTTCTTAAGAACAAAGTTGTATGATGAGCATAGACTTATAGTAAGACAGGAGTGACATGTCCCTTTTAGACCGTGTCCTGGGCCGTGCAGAGACACCGCCAGTACAACCCGAACGAAATGACTCGGCGAAATGGCGGAAACGCCTTGTCGGTGGACGGCGCCCGAGTGTTGAGGCGGCGACTAAGAGCGTGTCTGGCTATGGTTCGTCTGTGCTTGGCCTCATCAACCGAACCTACGGACGGCGCAAGAGCGTGTTGGACACGTTGAAGGCCATTCGTGACTACAACGCTGATGCAAGCATGGCCGTATGGAACTTCCTACGGCTTGCCAACGAAGGCCATGAGGTAGAGGTCTATTCCGTCGCCGTTGACCAGAACGGCAATCCTATCCCCGATCAGCAGGGAAAGGCCATGCTCTCTGAACTCGGCACGCGGGTTTGCGCCGAGTATGGGTGTGGTGCTGATACGCTCATTAACATTCTCAACCTTTGCATCTTGACGCAAGGGGCGATGGCATTAGAGGTAGAGTTCAACAAGACGCTGGATGATGTGGAAGATTTGTGGCCTGTAGACCCTGCCATCGTTGACTTTATGAAGATAGAGGGCCACCGTGTCCCCGTTCACTATCAGACGAACACCCCGCTTGCTTCCGAGCAATTTAGATACATGCCCCTTGATCCCGATGTGGAAGATCCTTATGGCAGATGCCCTCTCTGGCCCGCCCTTGAATCCGTGTTCTTCAAGGTAGAGATGCTCAAGGACTTGAAGGCCGTAGTGCATAATCAGGGCTATCCACGTTTGGACTTGAAGGTTATAGAGAAGGTTATCATTGACAATGCCCCAAGCTATCTTCGTGAGCCCGGCAATGAGGAAGACCTGGAAACCTTCATCGGCAATCAGATGGCGGCCTTGCAGACCCAATTCAATGAGTTGGAGCCAGATGATACCTTCATTCACTTTGATTCTGTAGAGGTTGGGGTTGTGAAACCCTCTGGCGGCATGGACTTTGCCACCATTCATCGGGTAGTAGATACACAGATCGTGGCTGCACTGAAGCAACTGCCCGTACTATTGGGTCGCAATGAGGGAGCCACCACTACACACGCCAGTATTCAGTGGCAGATTTACGTTGCTGGTATTGAAAGCCTGCAACGCCATACGCAACGCATCCTGGAGTGGGCGTACAATCTGGCCCTTCGTATTTGGGGCAGACAATCGTACTGCAAGGTTATCTTCAAGGAATTGCGCACGGTTGATAGGATGCTGGAAGCGCAAGCGGCGCAAATGGAGACAGAGACACGCATCCGACAGGTACATGCGGGTTGGCTCTCTAATGATGAGGCGGCTATGCAACAGATTGGACACGCGGCGGTTGGGCCAATGCTTATTGTACCCGCGCCGTCCAGGGCGCCGAATGATGGAAACAAGGTGCCGACGTCTGGAAGTGGCACAGATGAAAAGAAAGACGATAAGGACGAAGACGGTGACACAGATACCGACAGCGATCAAGCTGATGGGAACGACGAAACAAACGCGGAATAATCTGGTTGCACGTGAAGATTACGTGATAGGCTCTACCCCTGTATTGTGGGGCTTGGGCAAGTTACCCGTCATAGACACGTCCCTCATTCAGGCTCGTGTCCAGAGGGAGCGACGCAAGGTCAGGTATCCTTGCAGGTGTGTGGGCAAAGAGTGTCCCGACGATGCAGACGATTGCCGCGAGTGCAAGTTCTACAAGCCGTCGTGGCGGCAGTAGTCATTACTCTGTAATACAAGGAGTCTCACATGAAAATAAACAACAGTAAGATTTCCGACAAGTCCTGGGGGGAAGTAGATAAGACCAAACTTCGTAACGATCTGGCCGAGTCTGGTAGTAAGGCGGCGATCGGGGAATGTTATCTGCTTGTCCCCGATGATTCCATAGAACCGGAGATGAAACCTGGTGAGTGGAGCCTTCCCCACCACAATATTGAAGGGGATGAACTGGTGCTGAACCGCGCCGGATGTGGTTCTGCTGCTGGTCGTTTCAATCAGACAGACTTCCCTGATGATGCCTCAAAGCGCAAGGCGGCAAGACATCTGAAGAAACATTACGACATGCACCTTGACGCTGATTGCCCGCAAGAGATTGCCGACGCTGCACGAGAGGCCGACTCTGATATTGTCTACACCAATGCCGTTGTACTCCCTGTCAGTGCTTCCGAGATTGAAGTGCGTGACGCTATTGCCCTTATCAATGAGCGACACGCTATGACTCCCCTTGACGCGGAAGGCGTGTTTATCTTTCAAATGGAGGCAAGTTCACAGGCAAAGGACTTTTATCATACTCGTATGGCTCCCTCGTCTCTGAAACGCTACGTCAAGGGGGCGCAAAGAGGTGTGGCCCTCTGCAATTCCCATCGGGCTTCCTCGTGGCGAGGAGCCCCCGAACTTCCTCTTGGCCTTGTCTTCTCTGGCAAGCTAACTAAAGGCCTTGAACCAGAAGACGAGAACCTTCACTTTATCGCGCAAGCGTATATACCCCGTGGCCTCAAGATTACCGACATTGAAACCGATCAAGCAATCCGAGGTATTGAGACAGGGATAGTGAAGTATACATCAATTGGCTGTATACCGGGGTGGTATAGATGTTCTATCTGCCAGGAAGACATGATGGCGATGGACTCTAAGTGCGATCACTTTCCCGGAATAAAATACGGCAAGGAAATGTGCTATGCCTGGATTGAGGATGGTGACCTGGTGGAAGTCTCCCTCACCTACGCTGGTGCTACCCCTGGGGCGATGATTCTGAAGGCGCAACAGGCTGTAGACGAAGGGAGAATGACCCAGAAGCAGGCGCGCGTGCTGGAGCAAGCGTATCAATGCCGATTCCCCGATCTATCGCGGTTGCCCAAGACCCTGCCGAAGCAGTATGAGGTGCCCACGGAGGGCCTAATTGTGCCAGGTGGCACTATATTTGATATTAGTGCCTCGTCTGGTGGAACTACTTCAATGTCTACTCTGGCTATTAGCAGCACGACGCCCAATGTGTGGTCGGTGGGAGACCCTCCCATTCTACCCGCTATTGGGACTCTTGTTATAGCAGAGCAAGACAAGGAGCTAAAAAGTATGGCAAATGAACTTTTGGTACAAACCGTTCCCGCAGAGGTTGTGGAGGCTGTCGAAGCGGAAGGTGCAGACCACATCGCTGTGCTGTGCAACTACATCAAGACCCTCAAGGATGAGGCCGCTGCCCTGGTAGAGGGCGTATCTGAGGCCGAAATGCGACACGCTGCCGACGCGCCGTGGGCTGTCTTGGGCCGCAAGTGGAAGGAAACACTTGTCTCCGATGCCGTGGCCGAGCGTGTACGTGCACAGGGCAGTTCATTCAAGGCCGAGGATTACAAAAAGGTCTTGGAGTCTCAAGACGTACCCTACATCCAGGCCGAACTGGATTCCTGGAAGGCAATGAAGCGCGAAGTCTTCCACGAAGGCCGCAAGGCCGTTACCGTAGAGCCTCCCAGCACGGCAAGCAACCGATCCCATCTATACAAAACTTAGCAAATTCTCTCATAGGAGGAAACAAACATGGCAGATCCCCGTCTCGCGGTAGGTTACGAAGGAATTGGTGCGGTACACGCTACGTTCCTGATCGATAACTCTACTATTACCTACTCTGCCACCGCCGATGGTGGCGCGGCTTCCACGATGCTGAACAAGGCAGTCAAGCTGACCGCTGCCGATACCGTTGGTTTGGCAACTGCTGGAAGTGCGGTTGTTGGCAAACTTATCAAGGTTGAGTCCGACAATATGTGCACCGTGCAGATCGCTGGAGCCATGACCCTGCCCGCTGGTACTGGTCACGCGGCTAACAACGTCTTGACCCTGGGTGGCAAGATTGTCGGTGACGTGTCTACTGCTGCTAATGGCTACATTCGTGGTGCAACGACCAATGCGTGGAACGCCGATGTGATCTTTGCTCGCGGCGTGGTTCTTGATCTCGGCACTACCACAGCGGTGGAAGTCTATCTTTAGAACAAACTAACTCTCTTTTGGAGGTAAAATCCTATGGCACTTACTCAAGATGAAATCCGCGATGTGTCCAATAAAACTGGCACTTCGCAAACCGTTGTCCAGGAGATCGCGGCGATGGCAGTGGTACGACATGAGCAGCAGAAGGCTGCTGGCTCTATTGAGTCCGTCCACGCCAACGCCAAAGACCTGGTTCTCTCTCCCCTGCTTTATCGGGATGCTTATAGCAAGGGCATGTCCTTCTCCGAGTTCTTGGAACTGGAAGACAAGTCTGGACCTTATCGTGATGGCCTGGACGCCTTTGAGCGTCAACTGCTGGTTGCTGGTATCCGCACACGTGGAGACCGCAAACTTGGCATGTACGCCAACAAGGTGAATCGTTTCTGGGATTCTGACAAGTCCGGCTCTGCTGTTCTGTTCCCTGAGTTCATCGCCCGCACCTGGCGGCAGGTGTCTGTGGGGCCTGATATTCAGAACCGCTTCTACATGTCCAGTGACCCCATGTCTGATGTGCTCAATCCCACCTTCTATCAGGAAGCGGTAAGGGCAAAGCAGATTCAGCCCCAAATTCCTCTGTCCGAACTGGTGGCCGTGACCACACCGATTGACAGTGGCACTTACGAAGCCTTCTACCTGACCGATGACGCCACACAGTACACCATGAAGCGTGTGGGCGAAGGCGCGGAAGTTCCGACCGCGAAGCTGACCGGTGCAGATCACTCCATCAAGGTTCGGAAGTATGGCCGTCGCTTGCTCGGCTCTTACGAGGTCTTCCGTCGCATGAGGATTGACCGCTTCCAGTTGCACGTTGCGCTGTTGGCCGCGAAGGCCGAGGCCGACAAGGTTGACACCGCTCTGGACGTGATCGTCAATGGCGATGGCAATACCTCTACGAGCGCGACCAACCACAACCTGACCACCCTAGATACCAGCGCGGTTGCCAATACCCTGACCCTGAAAGGCTATCTGGCGTGGAAGATGAAGTGGACAGGGCCATACGTCTGCACGACCGTTGTAGCGACCGAGGCATCCTGCTTGCAGTTGCTTCTGCTCAACATCGGTAGTGGCAACGTGCCTATCTACGCCCTGCCCGCCAACTACGGTGCTGGCCTGACTCCGATCAATAGCGGCTTGGATGGCGTGCGCTTTGGCTGGAACTCCACCTCCCCCGCTCTTACCCTAGTGGGCATTGACAAGCGGTTCGCCGTAGAAATGGTGACAGAGATTGGCTCTACCCTGACCGAGACCGACAAGATCATCTCTGGGCAGTGGAACGAAATCGTGATGACCGAGGGCGTGGCCTTCGCCATCATGGATGCCAACTGCAACTTCACCCTAACTATCTCCGCGTAGGATTACGCGATCTTCTCAAAACAACAGGCGGGGAGGGCTAATCTCCTTCCCCGCATGGAGGAAACATGAAAAAGATTTTCAATCTCGCGCTGGTACTGGTGCTGATTGTAGTGCTAGGCGTTGCCTGTGAACAACCTACACCAACTCAAGGTCCCTCGCGTGGTGTGACCACGTACAACCAACTGTCTGTTGATGCTGGTACTGCCGCTGCCCCATCCTTGTACTTTGGCACTGATAGCGATACTGGTTTGTACTGGTCATCGGCCAATGTGCTTGGTCTTGCGGCTGCCGGAAGCTCTGTAGCAACCTTCTCTGCTACTGGTGTTACGCTTGGCAAGGACGTATCTACGCGTAACATCACTGGAACAGGTACACTTGCTATGACTGGTGCAACAGCGCTGAACGGTGGTTTATCTATGGACACGACTGCCTTCACGGTTGCAGATACTTCTGGCAATACAGTGATTGCAGGAACCCTCACTGTCACCAGTACACAAACATTCGTTGGCGCAACTACTCATAGTGCTGCCGTGAACATGTCTAATGCCGTGATCAACAACATTGGCAACGCCGGCACCGATTTTGATACTAGTGGTGGCCTTACCCTGGCGGGTAATATCACTGCCACTGGCACACTCAATGTTACTGGTGCAAGCACCTTTGGCGCGGCTGCCAACATGAGCAACTTTGCCATCAATAACATCGGCAATGCAGGAACGAACTTTGGCAGCGACGGCAGCCTGACGACGGCACAGGCAATCACGGCCACTGCGGGCGGCGTCCGCGCCACAAGTTTCTGGCCAACGGCGTCGGGTAGTGCGACAGCGGCAGTCTATGCTATGTCTAGCGATACCGACACTGGCTTCTGGTATCAAGGTGACAACATCATCGGCATCACGGCAGGCGGCGTGGAACGCGGGCGCGTTACGACAGCAGGTCTGGACATCTCGCCAACGCTGACCATCCAGAGCGTGGCCTTCACCGGCCCGATCAAGTATGGCTATACAGCGAGTCTGGCGAGCGGGTCAACGGTTACGCACGGATTCTCCGTCGCGCCTACCGTCTGCATAATCACAGCGCAAGACGCTACTATCACAGCCACTATTACGGCTATTGGGCCAACCGTGTTCACGGCAACCGTGGGGGCAACTGGCCCCGTTTTCTGGATGTGCGGCAAATAGGTACAACAAAACGATGATGGGGTGGGATACAAACCCCATCGTCGTTCTTGAAGGAGACCCACATGGAACTTGTATTAGTGCGATCCACGACCTCGGATGGACGGGTAATCGTATGGGAACGAAACCCTGAACACCCGAACGGCGAGGTCTTTGTTGTTGGTGACAGGAAAGAGAAGCGGGTAGCCCTTACTTCTGCTATCTTGGTTGAACTCTCTAAGGGCAGATTGGAGATTGTGTTCGCTATGCCTGCTGCCCCCATAGTTGAAGTGGAGATAGACGTGCCCTTTGCAGAACCCGAACAAAAGAAGCGTGGAAGACCTAAGCACTTTGGATAGTCTTGGTATTATTCTAAGGTTAGAATTCGGTAGGAGGCAATTATGGCAGATTCCTTTCTAATGATACGCGGGGACTCTAGTACCCCTGTCAAAATAAGACTCAAGGATAACGCTGATGGCACGTTCAGCGTTGCGACCACGGCAACCCTGGCCGCTGACATAGAGATTGGCGCGGTAGAGATCAAGAACTCTGTCGATGATACAAGGGCAACGGTTGGGGCAAATGGTCTCTACGTGGATGTGCAGGCATCAACTGGTGTTGGCTCTCTAACAGAGACTGCACCGACCACGGACACCGCCTCAAGTGGCCTCAATGGCCGGCTACAGAGGATCGCCCAACGGATCACCTCGCTGATCGCCCTCCTGCCTACGGCCCTGGGCGCGGGTGGCGGTCTCAAGGTAGACGGCAGCGGCACGGCGTTGCCGGTGAGCCTGGCAACTGCTCCGAGTACGCCTGTG
>Ga0180732_1001527_pt1 | contig 14123 bp, 49 predicted proteins | sample KR11_01MetaG_FD_148674 | JGI IMG/M metagenome (GOLD analysis project Ga0180732, IMG submission 148674) | Groundwater microbial communities from the Olkiluoto Island deep subsurface site, Finland - KR11_0.1 MetaG | ecosystem: Environmental > Aquatic > Deep subsurface > Groundwater | place...
ATATTTACAAGGATGATAAATTTTATTGTGCTAAACACAAGGAAGTAAATGCTCATTACAACGCCACTATGAATATTCTTATTAGAATAACGGTTGAGACTGTCCAACCAAGACTCTAGATATGATACAACTATATCAGAGAGCGAAAAAATCCATACATACATTTAAATATGTTTTGGGTAACAGTTTTTATAGTCTCTTTTCTATATTCTTCAGCAGGTTTTTTTATTATTGTCACCGCAGGCCAATTAGCTGGGATATACTCTATTGACAATACTTCATCACCAAGAATAAATCCTAAATGCCAATCATCACCCCGTATATAGCAATAATCCGCTGTTTTACTTTCAAGATATTTAAAATCTTGCATTTTTATGCCTCCTCAATTTTATCTTTAAAATACTTCTCTATCATTTCGGCTCCATCATGATTTTCGAGCCATTCAATCACCTCCGCTTCATTTAATACGGTTAAATCTTCTCCACCTGTAGTAGCAGTGCCATACGATTGCGCATACTTCGACATCGGTCCGCCGTAACCTACGATGAAGTATACGCCTTTTTTAGTGCGGTATAATATCTCTGAACACCGCCTGAAATCGTTGCCGTAAATACGGTTATCCCACTTATGCAGCAGCTCGGCTGAATCGGTATTGTAGAGTTTCTTGTCGATAATTCTTTTCATTTTTATTCTCCTTTATTTTTGATTGCGTATATAATACCCGCTGCGGAAAGAAATATACTTGCGTATAAGAATGAAAAAGCTGTAAGTATCTGATTCATACCTCCTTTTATTATTGCTCGCAGGTTTCGGTTTCATTTTTTCTTCTCCTCCTTAATTTCCAGTTTTCCGTCCAGACAAATTGGTGGATGAGCAATTCCCCTTTTTGCTTTAATTGAAACACATTTTATAGACCGATATACTGTACAAAAAGCATAATATAAAATGTCCCAGGCGTTAATGTCTCTGGCGGTGATGTTCCTGGCTTTGATATCCCAAGCAGTGATGCCCCAGGCGGTGATGTTCCCCTCAATAACCAAAATTGAAGCGGCAATTGAAATATCGGCGTTAAACTTTACATCACCTTTTATTACTAATACATCATTAACAATATCCTTTTCAACTTCTTCTTGCGTATTATAAATCTTCATTTTTATTCTCCTTAATTTCCAGTTTTCCGTCCAGACAAATTGGTGGATGAGCAATTTCCCTTTTTGCTTTAATTGAAACACATTTTATAGACCGATATACTGTACAAAAAGCATAATATAAAATGTCCCTGGCGTTGATGTCCCATGCGGTGATGTTCTCGGCGGTGATGTCCCTGGCAATGATGTCCCAGGCGTTAATGTCCCTGGCGGTGATGTTCCTGGCAATGATGTCCCAGGCGTTAATGTCCCTGGCGGTGATGTTCTCGGCGTTGATGTCCCCGGCGGTGATGTCCCTGGCGGTGATGTCTCTATCGTTGATGTCCCTGGCGTTGATGTTCCTGGCGGTGATGTCCCAGGCAGTGATGTCCTTGGCGGTGATGTCCCTGGCGGTGATGTTCTCGGCGGTGATGTCTCTGGCTTTGATGTTCCTGGCTTTGATATCCCAAGCAGTGATGTCCCAGGCGGTGATGTTCCCCTCAATAACCAAAATTGAAGCGGCAATTGAAATATCGGCGTTAAACTTTACATCACCTTTTATTACTAATACATCATTAACAATATCCTTTTCAACTTCTTCTTGCGTATTATAAATCTTCATTTTTATCTCTCCTTAATTTCCAGTTTTCCGTCCAGACAAATTGGTGGATGAGCAATTTCCCTTTTTGCTTTAATCGAAACACATTTTATAAACCGATATACTGTACAAAAAGCATAGTATAAAATATCCCAGGCGTTGATGCCCCAGGCGGTGATGTTCCTGGCGTTGATGTTCCTGGCGTTGATGTCCCAGGCATTGATGTCCCAGGCGGTGATGTCCCAGGCTTTGATATCCCTGGTGGTGATATCCCAGGCGGTGATGTTCCTGGCTTTGATGTTCCTGGCGTTGATGTCCCAGGCATTGATGTCCCAGGCGGTGATATCCCAGGCGGTGATATCCCAGGCTTTGATATCCCTGGCGGTGATGTCCCTGGCGGTGATATCCCCGGCAATAACTAAAATTAACGCGGTAATTAAAATAGTACATTCAAACTTTACATCACCTTTTATTACTAATACATCATTAACAATATCCTTTTCAACTTCTTCTTGCGTATTATAAATCTTCATTTTTATTCTCCTTTATTTTTGATTGCGTATATAATACCCGCTGCGGAAAGAAATATACTTGCGTATAAGAATGAAAAAGCTGTAAGTATCTGCTGGAAAATAGTTGCAGCACTTGATAGAAGATACAACCCAATTATCACGTTTATTACACATAAAATAAATAAAAATATCCACATTTTTTTATTCTCCTTTACGCCTCTGTAACCAATGCACTGATTTCAGGGCATCCTTCTGGTACTTCTTTATCATGATCTTCCAACCATTCCAATGCTTCTTGCGCAGTCAAAGCGACTAAACTAGAACTTCCCCAAGTTTCTTTGCCGTTACTCTTACACCATTGCGTCATTGCGCCACCATCACCCTGTAAAAAATAGTTGCCATTTTTTGTGCGATAAAGTGTTTCATCACAACTATTAAAATCATTACTACCTAATCCATTATTCCAATTAACCAATTCTACAGCAGTTTCTGTGTTGTAAAGTTTTCCGTCAATAACTCTTTTCATTTTTATTCTCCTTTATAAAATGTATGGTTCTTTATTTTAACTGTCATTACTTTACACCATTTTGGTTTTCCGTATCTCTTTATATTCTCGAAATAAATCGCACCGCCTGTGGTATCTACTCCTTTCTCTTCAAACACTTCTTTAATAATTTTCTTTGCCATTAATTCATATTTCTTGCCCTGCCTGGTTACAAAAGATATTAAATCTTTCCGATCTAAACCGCATAGACCTGTTGACATACCTTTATCCAGCCTGTTTCTAACGCATGTAGCTACTGCGTACATCCCGCTGTATCCATCGCCAACCGCTTCGGCTACCAGTCCGCGCCAGAAGTTATCGGGTAAATCATAAGCAAGTACTGAAGATATAAGTGCTAAAACAAATCCTACTATTAGCCATATTTTTTTCACTTATAAACTCCTTTTTTCATTTTTAATTTGATGGCATTTGTTAATAAAATCCTGTAACACATTAGTGCCTGTAGCTATTACCGCAACTATCTTTTCTATTTCAGTTCCTTTCTTTACTGAAATTATAGTTGAGAATAATACCGCTACATCTGTTACCCTTAAAGCGTCTAAAATCTCGCCGAGAAGGTTATGCAATCCTGATTTCGCATCTTCGTTCATATCTGATTTTAGTAATAATTCAATTTGTGCTTTTAATAACTGTGGGTTTATTGTTATCATTTTAATCCTCCTTAATTACATATATATTTAACCGATTCATCTAACGCGCTTGCGGCTTTATCACTTCCTACATACCATTTTTTTAGAAGGTTATGCTTTGTGTCAGTTACTACATATCCGATATCTATTTTTTTATCTTTACTTCTATAAAAGAAGTGGTACGCGATTACACTTTCAGTTTTAGCGTAATCTCTGATCCAATTTTTAGCAAAACCAGGCAACCCTTTCACCATCCAATTCAAATCATATTCTTGCAGATGGCCTTTCTCCCAAACTTTACCATTGCACTCTGTTTCGTTGTATCCCCGCACAAAGCCTAAATAAACGCAATCTCCGAGCTGGTTGCCTGTTGATATGCACCTGCACTAGGTATTAAAGGTTTTGTGTGCGGATATAAATTCCATTTTGTTGCCATTAATCCATTTTATTTCTTCATTTTATCTTCTCCTATTCTCTTCTACACATTCAGCACATTCGCCGTCTGTGTTAACTCCACCTTTAATAGTTTTACCGCAAGTTATACAGATATATCCGTATTTTTCACCGTTATATTCTTTTTCTTTAAAGTGCATCTTTTGTCTCCTTTCTTAACGCAGCCACAAAACTATCCATTTTAACAAAGGTACAATTTTGTAACGCTTCTAAAAGCACACTTTTCATTTGAGTATCTATTTTATCCAACTTTACCTTATCGGCTAAAACAACTAATCCACACTCAACTTTAGATTTTTTCTCTCTTAATGCCGAGTTCTCTGCTGTTACCCCATTTGTTATCGCTTCTAATATAACAGGCAGATAATCAACCACATTAGCCTTGATATAATTATATACTTCCAGTTCTTTTTCGTAACTCATCTTACATCTCCTTTTTTGCCTTATATTTAAGGCAATTTTCGCCTTATGATTTTTGCTGAAAGCAACTATTCCAGCATATCAGCTATAAAATACAGTATCTCTGATATGTTATGCTCGCCTAACCGTATCATATCGTTACTTGGGAATAAAACTACGATATCTTTCTCCATCTTTTCGCTGATAAAGCGCAGTAATTTAACTACCTGTTCTCGTGGAATTGGACGTAACGGATAAGCAGCTAAAACGCCGTCAATTTTCATTTTCAACCTCCTTTCTTTGCGTTACTTATATAATCTTTTGTTATGTTGTTTAGATCCCATATTTTTATGCAGGAAAAATCTTTTTCTATAACTCTTTCAGCAATAAATAAATCACCGCCACATTTACACTTTTCTCCATATTTATCCATTAAGTTGTCGTATTTATTTTTACATTTTTTACAATAAGCTATACGTTGTTTCATTTTTAACCTCCTCTCTCTTGGATTATTTTAATTAAAATTCCCATGCTACTTTATAAAATGCAGTTGATAATCGGGCAAACTCTCTTTCCCCATAAGCTGGAGACAACCCAACAAATTCTCTTATTTTGTTCTCAGCAATCATTCCTTCTCTATCGGTTATTAATTCTTGTATTCTACATTCTAAGTATTTTATCCTCTGTAGAGATAAATTTTTAAATTTCCTTTTAAATTCGCCCATTGAAAGCATTTTATTTTTACCCATTATTTATCTCCTATTTTTCATTCTTTTATCTTTATATTCTCTTCATTTTATTCAAATCTCTTCTTTTAACATAAAATCCCATTTTTTATTTCTCCTCTTCTACATCTAAAACATTAGTTTCTCTATGCGTAGTATCAAAGTCAATAAATCCTTCTACGCCTTCATCGTCAAGTTGTTGTTGGGCTTTTATTTTAGCCTCTTCTAATGTTGACGCTATAACAAAAGCGATCCCCCCTATTTCCTCCCATAACGAAACTTTGAATTGTTTGTCTATTTTATCTCCTCTACTGTAGCTATAACTTGTTTAATTAAGTTTAAATAATAATTAGATAATATTGGAGTATTTCTTTTTACTCCTCTTTCGTGATATTCTAAGATTTTTTTTAAAACCTCAAAAAGTTCAGGAGACGCCGCAATTAAACGCGCATTAGCAAAAAATTCATCCATACGATCTGAATAATCGCGGCAATCTAATATCACTTGGCGTTTCGTATGTTTATTATCTCCTATTTCAATTAATCCTAAACCAATTAATGCTAATTTACCAATATGCCATGGACCAGGCGTATGAGCATTCATCTTTTTCTCCTTTCAATCTTGCTCTTCAACAAATGCTACTACCTCCTCAACCTCATCTTTAGTCAGCATTTCTTTGCCTTTAAATATTTCGGTTTCCGATTCAAGTGGAATATATTCTCCAAACGCGCTATACCTGCTCACCCAAACTATCTTCTTATTGATACTTACCTCAAAATGTTCCTCGATTGATTGTGATACTACTCCTCTTTTTTCTAAACTTATTCCCATTTCAAACCTCCGGCGTTATACTTTTAATTTCAAAACTATTTTCTACGTATTCCATTGGCAAATCCATAGCTTCGACAATTGTTTTAGCTTCCTCAATATTACTTGCTAAAGTGTGGTACTCTAATTTAATAGCTACAACAACTTTATACTCCTTTCTTTTTTTAGGTGCTTCTACTAATATCACTAACTCACGGCCATCAAGCCATTCTATCCATTCTAATAACTCTTTTTTAGTCATTTCTAAATTAACCTTTCAATCATTTTTAACGCTCGATCTCCATACTTCTGTTTTACGTAATCTTTACAACTTACGCCATCAGGGGTTTTAATGAATTTATCAAAAGCTATAATATTAAACTGAAACTTTCCTATTACAGCTGATAACATCATGTCTCTAAAATAGAATAAATCTATTTTAAATATATTCTTAAACATCCTTTTATATATTTTGCTATTGGCTCTTCTATCCACTCTGCGTTTATATAAAGCAGCATTTATCGATTCTTTTATATCTTTAGGAGTTTTATTTGATAACAAAACTAATGTGTCTTTAATTACACCCTTCTCGGTTTTAGCCCTTAAAATCACGGCACGGCTGCGTTTTTCTTTAGATATCCATTCACCATCTTTCTTTTCCGCATAAAAGTCCATACCGTTTTGTGTATAAAACATTTAATCTCCTTTCTCTACTTGTATAAAATCTTCATTTGGCGTTGTAAAGATAATCTCACCACTATCTTCTTCTATTTGCGCTGAAACAACATTTGATCTCCATTTCTTGTTGGTAAAGTATACTTCTTTACTTGCTGTGGCCACTTCCCAATCTTCAGATAAAGATAGTGCTTTTTCAATACTAATGTTAATATAAGATTTTCCCATTTTAGTAGGTAGGCATAGCGTTGCCTACATAAAACTGATCCCTTAAATTATCAATCTCATTAAATTCGATTTGACTTAATGTTAAATCATCCAACAATCTGCTTAACGCAAAGTATATTACTTCTTTATCCTGCTCTGTTATCGAAATCATACTTGTTTTCCTTTCTTAAACTCCAGATATTTTTCAATATTTTTTTTAACATCAAATGCGACACTTATTATAAAACTCTTTTCCTGCGGTTTCTGCCTGATTAACTCATTTAACCATTTGTCCGTTTCTTCAAGGCTGTAAGTAAATGCTTTGCCTTTCGGACATTCAGGCGATTCTGAAAAGCCGTTTATTTTTTCCCAAATCTCTGTATAAAACGCATCCCTTTTCTTTTTTACTCTCTCAGCTCTGGTTTCGAGTGGCGTATCCATTTAATCTCCTTTTTAAAGTTTTGCCTTACAATTTTTATTGAAAGGCGTGTTTAATAACTTCCTTTTTTGTTCTTCTAAAAGTACGCGCTATTGTTTTCCGTTCATGTTTCCTATAATTTACTTTTGCTTTGCTAAACTTTTTCATACTTCTACTCCTTACATATCATTATATTCGATTTTCTGAATCCTAGCAGCAGCTGTTCTTCGTTAATCGGCTGGCGGGTAACCGCATCTTCTTTTAATATCGTGTAGTAGGGTTTTACGATATGGTTGTAATCATATGACCGCATTTTTCCCTCTTGCTTCGCTTTCTCAATTATTAAATGCGCTAATTCCTTGTACTTTTTGTGTAGTGTGAACATTTTCATGCTCCTTTCTTAATTAATACCTCATCAAAAGGTTTAAATTGCTCTGTCAACATCCTTTTCGATAGTACTGCCTCTACATCTCCACAATTACAGGCTAATTTCTTGGCGTGGATATAATAAATTACATCGTTATCACAAGTATTGCATTTTTTGTTGCGGAAATAAATCATCGGCTTTTAAACCATTCGTTTATCTCTCCTTTCTCTATCGTCTCTCTTACCGCGAGATAACGTAATCTTACCATCCAAATAAAAACTAAAACTAAACTAATTACTATTATCCATTTCATCTTTATACCTCTTTCGCGTTAACGATAACTTTCTAATTCATGGATAAAACATTCTCCATCTATATACTTTTCTACAATGTCCATCTTCCCATATTTTTTTGTGTATGCTTCAATAAAAACAGGAGCGTCGCAATCTTCTTCAAGAAATACTTTTAATGGATCTTTAACATAAGAATATCCACTGATTTGATCCTCAATGCCTAATTCTTTTATCATCGCATACGGCACTTCTAACCAGCCATGCCCGCTATCGCTATAAAATGTAAATTTCATTTTACCTCCTTTATCTCTGGTAGCTCTTGTACTTTTCCCATTACTTTCTCCATTACTTTTTCCATAATCTCTTTTATCAGACATATACAATTAAAATCCAGCCTGATCTTCTTTCAAAATATAATATCTATCTATTTTCGCTCTCCTTTCTTTAATCTACAATCTCAAAATACGCGTCAGGCACAAAATCATCCGCAGTTAAAACTATTTTTTCATTATGGTATAGTCCTGTTACTTTACTAATCGCGGTTTTTTTATCCTTTGCGTCTACTTCAACTATCTTCTGGCTTGTTTCAGTTATCTCAACCTTGAATTTAGGCATTTGTACCTCCTTTCACCGTAATAGTAATATAAAACTCATCAGGCGTGCCGTGCATATAAGCGTAATCGATTCCACCTTGTACTTGATAAACTTTATTCTTATACCTCGCGAAATGCGGGACGAAGTTGCCGCAGAACCCTTTATTAAATATCTTGCGGTTAATTGCAGTTATCACATCCCCTTTATCACTTCGTACTTCTATTCGCATTTTACGCCTCCTTTAATTTTTTGTTGTGCGCAAATTCTGTAATGATATTCTGGTCCCAATATTCTAAATTATCGTATCTATTTAAAATATCAGCTGTTAATAAATTCAATAATTCTTCCTTTTGTCTTGTTGTCATTTCATATCCTAGTACTTCTATCTTTGGCATTCTATCTCCCATTCTGCTATTAAATCTTCAAATGTGGCGAACCCACAGAACTCAAGGCTTATCTCATATCTAAAACCATAACACGGAAACCTATTTGTTTGCCAAGCTAACCGCCAACCATATTTATCTTTTACTGCTAAAGTCCAATCTCCCGCCGATGAGCAAGTTTCAACCGCTTTTACTTCAAGAAATCCTAACGCTACAAACACTTCTTTATAACTGCCTGCTCCTGCATTCGGTACGCTGACTTCTTTATTTTGCCAAAGACGGTGGTCCGCTTCTTCAATACTATACTCACCATACCTGTCCATAAACCTTATCTTGCCTTTTTGGTAACATCCTGTCGCTTGCTCTGATACTTTTTTCATTTAAATCTCCTTTCTCTATTTTGCTTTGTGCCTACGCTGTAATATCAAAATCCCGTTCATATGGTCTACTTCGTGCTGAATGATTATAGCCAATAACCCTTCAGCCTCATATTCCTCGCCGTTACTTTCAAAAATGATTTTGTTATACCTGTCGGTATATATCTCTACACCAGGAATACTTAAACAACCTTCTTTAAACTTTATCTTCTCCTCTCTCTGCAATATCTTTGGGTTAACCAATATCGATTCTTCGTCTTTTACCTTGATATAGGCTAGGCATTTATACACTCCGATCTGGTTGGCGGTTAAAGCATATCCTTCTACCGTTGCAAGTGTGTCTTTTAAATCTTGCACTACTTCGGACAAATCTTCAACTACAGGAACGCACGGCCTGCGTAACTCTTTTATGTTTTTGATTATCGGTTTTACCACGTTTTGCCTCCTTTTCTAACAATACATAATCATAACAACCACCAGATACAACTTTCCAATCTCCTGATAGCAGCAATTTATCTACTTTACCAAAATCTTTTACTGTCCGTAACGGCAGATGATTATACTTGAAGCTCATTTAAACTCCTTACTTTTACATGTTTTCTATGTACTAATACTTCTCCTACTACACAGTGGGTTAAAGAAAAATAAAGCTCTTCTTCAGGTTTTATATTTTCCCCACAAATTAAACATTTCTCATCCTTTTGCCTATCCTTTAATACCACAAGTAAGTTTTGTTGCATTTAACGATCCTTTCTTCACAAACTCGGCTTCGTACCCGCCGCGATATCCGTAATACACTATATCGGTTATCAGGTTGTTATCCGTGTCGATATAATTCAAGGCTTGTAATAAATGCCATTTATTAGCATCCTTTTTAATTAACTCTAAAACCGTTTCGGCACTATCTTCCCGATGGTCAATATAATCTTGACAGCCCGCGAAAGAGTTACCTCCTGAATAGCAATCTAACGCGAACTTCATATCAAGGTCTATATCCTGCGGCAAATTGCCTCTGAATATAAAGTTTAAATTGAACAGCATATAATCCATCATCTCAGGCGTGATCCTATCGAACCTATCCTCTTGGCGCTGGCCTTTGCCGCCGCAAATTGTGCAAGTTACGTAATGCGGAACTGTCGCGTGCTTATGGTCGTGCCGATTACGGCTTCCACAAATACAAGTCTTGCCCTTCATCTTCTTCCAGTTATTAACGCAAGGCGAGTACCTCGCGGATTTGCCGCTGCCTTTACAATCCCAACATTCTACTACTTCAAATACTATCTTTCCATTTTCAATTCGCATTTATATTTATCCTTTCTGTAAATAAATGTTTTGGCATAATAGAATGCCAGATTTTAGCGAACCTTGTTGGATATATCGCATATCCATTTCTTATGTCTTCAACAAAAATTATCTGATTGTACTCAGGATAACTAAAACCTTGCCCTATAAACCGCATTTTTTTACGTTGAAAACATTTTAAAATATACATTTTAGTTTATTCTCCTTTCCACTATCATTAACCTGCGTATTACTTCAATGGCTCCTTTTTTATACACTGTAACGCATACCAGGTTTTTTTCTTGGTCATAAACCGCCCAAAATTTTCCATATTTTTCTATTTTCATTTTACTGCCTCCTTTTGTTCCTTAATTTCTAGTTTTCCGTCCAGACAAATTGGTGGATGAGCAATTTTCCTTTGTGCTTTAATTGAAACACATTTTATAGACTGATATACTATACAAAAAGCATAGTATAAAATGTCCCCGGCGGTGATATCCCTGGCGTTGATATCCCCGGCGTTGATGTCCCTGGCGTTAATGTCCCAGGCGTTGATGTCCCTGGCGGTGATATCCCAGGCGGTGATGTTCTCGGCGGTGATGTCCCTGGCAATGATATCCCAGGCGGTGATGTTCTCGGCGGTGATGTCCCTGGCAATGATGTCCCAGGCGTTAATGTCCCTGGCGGTGATGTTCTCGGCGGTGATGTCCCTGGCAATGATATCCCAGGCGGTGATGTTCCTGGCTTTGATGTTCCTGGCGGTGATGTCCAAGGCGGTGATGTCTCTAGCGGTGATGCCCCAGGCGGTGATGTTCTCGGCGGTGATGTTCCCCTCAATAACCAAAATTGAAGCGGCAATTGAAATATCGGCGTTAAACTTTACATCACTTTTTATTACTAATACATCATTAACAATATCCTTTTCAACTTCTTCTTGCGTATTATAAATCTTCATTTTTATACCTCCTTTTTTGCCTTACGATTTTTACTGAAAGATAACTTCTTTACTGAATATCCACGCTCTGATAAAATCTGCCACACCTTTGCCTGAACGAAAGGAATGACGGTAACTAAAGTAAAAACGTTTCTTTAATCTCTCCATTTCTACCTCCTTGTTTAGGTACGGTTTTTTGTAGTAACTACTTTTTCCCAATTTTAAGGATTGATCCATATCCTTTTCTATATCCTTGTAATCTTGAAATTATATCACATGCCATAAACAATCCCATTAATAGTAAAAATTGTATAGGATGCTGTGTTACGCTTATCCCACAAAATGACAAAGCTGTTCCAAATAAAACATACAATAAATATATTAACCAAATCATTTTACTACCTCCTTTTAAATTGTTTGCCGAACTTACGATACATCCTCTTTGCCATCATACCCAACTCCATATTACTTGCGTCTTTATTCCTGCGCCTGAACAAACCTCTTAAACTGGAAAACATACGCCGTAACATTTTAATCACCGCCTTTTTATGTTACCTCTAAATTCTCCGCTTCTTTTGCGGTGTAAGTAAAATCGTGAATTTCTATCTCTTTTGTAACTGGATTTTTTAGCTGTAACTGTATCTTTCCTTTATGCACGTTAAGGTGCTGCAACTCTTCCTCATCTAAAACTTCTTTTGCCTGTATAAACCATTCGTTTAATTTCATAGTTTCTCCTTTCTAAACCTCCTTTTTAGATAATCAGTATCGGTTATCTTCCCTTTTAATAAATCTACATCCAGTTTGCTTAGTTTCTTATGTCCGCAATCACCACAGTTATCGGGTTGCCTACATACCTGGCACAGCTCGGTTAAAGGCAGCTTCCATATCCGACCGAATTTGTCTTTCATGTGTTTTTCTCCACTTTAGATAATACTTTATACAATTTGTCTATTATTTCAACATTCCCAAATTCCGAACCATAAGGCTTATTAAGATAAGTATAAGCCTCTTTGCACGCTTTAAATAAATCTGGAGCCATCGCAATAAGCTGTGCGTTAGATTGTATGGTTATAGGATCTGTAATAAGGTATTTAGCTTCGGCTATTTGTCCATTTTTATCTTTACCGCCAACCTCTATAATCGGTCCGCGACCTTCATTGTCAACTATTACATACCAAATATCTTTACTGCAAGTATGGGTTCTTATGGCTTTCCATGGTCCTTTGGTATACATACTCATTTTTATACCTCCTTTCTTTTATCTTCCCGCTTGTTTTAATGCCGCTTTCACTTCTTTCGCCCGCTCGCCGCGCCACGATTGCAGATTAGATAATATATAAAGGATTTGGGTTTTTAATTCTTCACCTATCATTACTTTCCCTGTCTTTTCGTGCGCAATACCGATATAGGGGTTATTATCCTGCTCTACTATTACTGTGTTACGGCTATCGCCTAACTCCAACGCCGCTCGCGCGTAGACCTTTGCATAAGGGTTATTACTTTCTTTTACTACCGCTTCTAACGCTTCTTTGATTGTCATCTTAAATCTCCTTTCTCTGACATTAACTGAACATCAATTAAATGTGTTGGAACCATTATATGAATGACATCAAGCAAAAGCATACCTTCACACTCCTTAGAAAACTGATCTATCGCTTTAGATATTACCGCATTCCGTAAGCATCGAGTTCTGTCCTCACCAGGTTTTCTTTTTACGTCTAATGGATCAATTTCAACTTTTACTAAGTACTTAAACGGGACCATGAACTTTAACATCTCTTTTCTCCTTTTTTCTTTCTTCTGATAATGTAAACATTTTTTGTTTTGTAATTCATACACATCAAATACTTCTTGCCCTTTTTCTGAAGCGGTAACTAATTCATCAAAGCTATATTCCCAACCTTCCGTATCGTTAAACATTTTAATGGCTTTAAAGCTAAAACATAACCCATCATGTCCTGAATCTGTGCCTTCGTTCTTTCTAAACTTCCTAAAGAACTTGCATTTATTCAAACAGGTATTAGTTTCCAATTTCTTTTTCTTCGGTATACTTAAATACTCCCGCCAGCATCTCTCAGAACAAAGTCCTGAAATTAACCGCTCTCTCTGCCAGGCAGGCGCGGTTGAGTCCTTTTTTTCTAACACCATGTTGTAACCTTTTCTGCAATTCGGGCATTCTTTGTACATTGTTTACTCTCCTTTCTAAATCTTTAAATATCCATCAAACCATATTGTATTGCCCTTCACGCCTTTTTTCCTTGTTTTAGCACTGTTACAATGCAGCTGCGCTATTTCCAAACTTACGCTTGAGAATATCGTCCTGTGCCTGCCGTTAGCATAGTAACGTATTATTTTATATGCTTGCATAATTAGATCCTTTCTTACAAACCTTGCTCTTCTATGAATAAGTTTAATCCGAAGTTTAAACAAGTACTAAGTACTCCTAATTCTTCACTAAAAACACTATCTACTAAAATACAAAAACAATAGTAATGCAACTTAGGAACTGTGAAAAATTTAAAGTTCATCAACCATCCTTGATACCTGGCGAGCATCTCAATATTACTTTCAAGCCCGTGCAGGTTGTTGTCCGCAATAAATTGTTTTAAATCTAAAAGTTTTGCTGTCATTCCACTACCTCCTTTTTTGCCTTTACTTTTTTACTGAAAGATAACTTCTTTACTGAATATCCACGCTCTGATAAAATCTGCCACACCTTTGCCTGAACGAAAGGAATGACGGTAACTAAAGTAAAAACGTTTCTTTAATCTCTCCATTT
>Ga0180732_1001528_pt1 | contig 14120 bp, 13 predicted proteins | sample KR11_01MetaG_FD_148674 | JGI IMG/M metagenome (GOLD analysis project Ga0180732, IMG submission 148674) | Groundwater microbial communities from the Olkiluoto Island deep subsurface site, Finland - KR11_0.1 MetaG | ecosystem: Environmental > Aquatic > Deep subsurface > Groundwater | place...
TTCGGCTCTTTTTAGTACAAGCTTTGAAATGTCAGTGCAGAATTGATTTTCAAAACCGGCGTTTTGGATATCTATAGAAGATATGCTCGTTAATAAGGTTATTCCCAGAACCCCGACTTTATTTTTACAGCCTGAAACTGCAGCTTTTAGCATTTCCTTTGTTTCTGCACAGTGTACAGTTGTGAGATCAACCCCGAGATCAGCTATGCTTTCTGTGGCACGTCTTACGGTTTCCGGAATATCATGCAACTTAAGATCAAGAAAAATACCTGCTTCGCTAATATCCTTAATCATTTTTACCACATCCGGTCCGGACCTTATGAAAAGTTCAAGCCCAATTTTAAACATACCCACATGCCTGGAAAGCATTCTTACATAATGTTTTGCGTCTTTAGACGATGCTACATCGATAGGAAATATAATATAATCTTTTGCGAGCTTCATAATTAAGCACTCCGATATATTACTAGCGGTCTTCGTATTGCTGTTTCATCCATTGCTTGTATTCGCCGCTTTTGACTCTGGCTACCCATTTTGTATTTTCAATATACCATTTAATGGTTTTTTCAATTCCTGATTCAAAAGTTTCCGATGGGTTCCATCCCAGCTCACTTTTAAGCTTTCCAAAATCCATTGCATACCTTAAGTCATGTCCTGGCCTGTCTTTTACAAAAGTTATCAAATTCTTCCTTGGGGTTGAGGTTGCTTGAGGGATCATTTTATCTGCAAGATCACAGATGATATTTACAACATCAATATTTCGTTTTTCACATCCCCCACCTATATTATAGGTTTCGCCTCTTTGCCCGGATTGCATTATTGTCCATATGGCCTTGCAATGATCTTTTACATAAAGCCAGTCGCGGACGTTAATACCTTCCCCATATACCGGAAGCGCTTTATTTTCAATGGCGTTTGAAATCATAAGCGGTATAAGCTTTTCGGGAAATTGATACGGGCCATAGTTGTTGGAGCAGTTGGAGATTGTTACCGGAACCCCGTATGTTACTGAATATGCCCTTACAAGGTGATCTGAGGATGCTTTGGAAGCGGAATAAGGGCTGCTGGGATTATACGGCGTTGTTTCCGTAAAGTATCCCGATTTGCCAAGCGAACCGAAAACTTCATCGGTGCTTACATGATGGAAGAGTTCAAGCTTGTTTTTGTATAACCTTGAAAGTTCCAGAAGACAAAAGGTCCCTTCTATGTTTGAATGGATAAAATCTCCCGGGTTTGTTATTGATCTGTCTACATGCGATTCTGCGGCAAAATGGCATATGGTGTCTATATTAAATGTTTCAAAAAGTCCGGTAAGTTCTGAAAGATTGCATATGTCTGTTTTGCTGAAGAAATAGCGATTTGGGAAAGCTTCTTTAATACCTGAAAGATTTTCGGGATTTCCTGCGTAAGTCAGCTTGTCAATATTTACAATGCGTCCGTCAAATCCGGTTTCTGATAAAAGATAACGTATGAAATTTGATCCAATAAATCCACAGCCGCCAGTAACAAGTATATTTTTCATATATCTTTATTCTTTCGTGAGTTTTGTAAAAAGTGATCTTTATTTAATCCCTTCAAACCGTTTGAACGGTTCTTTTTACAAACTCCTTCTGGATTTTATTCCGCCTCCGATTGGACATCTTCACGCCAACATATCACATCTTATTTTAAATTGAGATAAATATTAATTTCAATAGATGCAATTGTAAAGAAAAATGTTGAATTAATTAAGTATAAAATGATATGTAAATCGTTGGAAAATTGATATGAATATCAAGGCAAGTTGTTATATAGGGCTTATAGCTTAAGTCGAAACAAATCGTTTAACCGGAAAATAATATATGGAATTAAATGAAAAACAGCAGAGTCTCTTAAGAATGCTTCCCGGTACAGACCATATTCTTGAACTCTCAAAAAATAATCCGGCTTTTAATAACGTTCCAAGATCGGTTCTTCTTCTTTCTATAAGAAAAGTTGTAGGAAAATTAAGAAATGAAATTTTAGATACTGCCCAGTGCGCTGGTGAAAAAGATCTGACTGATTTCATTGTTATTGAAAAAATAAAAGATGCTGTAAATAAGGCAATGACGCCCAATCTTAAACCAACTGTCAATGCAACCGGAGTGGTTATTCATACAAATCTTGGCCGTTCTATTCTTGCAGAGCAAGCTTTGAAAAATCTTCAATCGGTTGCAAGAAACTATTCGAATCTTGAGTTCGATTTAGAAAAAGGTGAACGCGGCCTGAGGTACACCATTGTCGAAGAACTTTTGTGTGAATTAAGTGGTGCTGAATCTGCCATGGCTGTAAACAACAATGCTGCAGCTGTATTGTTGTGTCTTGAAACAATAGCCAGAAATAAAAGTGTTATAGTTTCAAGAGGCGAGCTTGTTGAGATTGGAGGGTCATTCCGGATACCTGATATTATAGCAAAGAGCGGAGCGACAATAAAGGAAGTAGGAACTACAAACCGAACCCGTTTCCAGGATTATGCAAGAGCAATTGAAAACGATACCGGTCTTTTATTAAAAGTCCATACCAGCAATTACAGTATTGTCGGTTTTACAGAAAGTGTTAATTTAAAAGAGCTCGTTTCTCTGGGCTTAAAATATAGCATTCCTGTTATGGAGGATTTGGGCAGTGGAACTTTTATCGATTTTTCAATGTACGGTCTTACAAAAGAACCTACCGTTCAGGAATCTGTATCAGCCGGAGCAGATATCATAACTTTCAGCGGAGACAAGCTTCTGGGTGGTCCGCAGGCTGGTATTATTGTCGGCAAGAAGGATATCCTTGACAGTATTAAGAAGAATCCTTTAACAAGAGCGCTTCGCATTGACAAGTTGACTCTTGCTGCTCTTGAAAGTACGCTACGATTATATAGAGATCCTGAAAAAGCTGTACAGCTTATACCAACGCTTTGTATGTTGACGACTCCTGTTAATTTAATAAAAAAACGTGCATCAAAGCTTATTAAGCTGTTTTCCGGTATTAAAAACTCAGCTCTTTCCTTTAAGCCTGTTGATTTATATTCCAAAGCCGGCGGAGGATCTTTGCCGCTTATCGATCTTCCCAGTAAATGCGTTGCCATAAAAATTGCCGGTATGAGCGCAAATTCTCTTGAAAGAAATATGCGGGATAATATGCCGCCTATAATAGGAAGAATAGAAGATGATAATTTTATTATGGATTTAAGAACCGTTAGGGAAGATGAGTTGATAATCATTAAAGAAGCTGTTACCGCTATTTTAAACAGGAATCACTAATGAAAGAAACTAAGCTCGGAAATCTTTTGGGTATATTTCAACGCCGCAGCAGTTCAAATGAATTTTTGCTTTCGAAGGCTGATTTAAAACCATGCCTGGGATCAACACATAAAACTGATAAAAAGGAAGAAGACAGCAAAAAAGATGTTTTAAACAATCTTTTTCCCGGTATGCAAAGCGGAGAAGCCTTTTTGGAATATTCCATGAAACAGCTTGCTCCATATCTTGCATTTGGTGTTATGCTGGTTCGTATAGATAATATGAAAGAACCGGATCAGGAGCAAAACCTGGCGGATATGGATAAGGTGCTATCAGATATAGCGGGAGAAATAAATGCATTGTGCAAAGCCGAAAACGGGTTTTGGGGACGCTCGGACCAGTTTGAATTCGGATGCTATTTCCCTGATGAAAATGCTTTGGCTTGCTTAAAGTTTGCTGTTAAACTCAAAGCAAATATTGAAAAGCTGGGAGTAAATACGGTAACAACCGGGGTTGCAGCTTATCCAGCTTTTATATACAGGAAAAACGACATAATCATAAATGCAAAAAAAGCTCTCGAACATGCAGATTTTTTCGGTCCTGGCAGTATAGTAGCATTTGATGCTGTGAGCTTGAATATAAGCGGTGACAAACTTTATCAGGATGGAGATATTGATGGGGCCATCAAAGAGTTTAAGACAGCTCTTTTATTTGATCCTGACAATGTTAATGTTCACAACAGCCTTGGAGTTTGTTACGGAGTCCTAGGGGATTTTGTCAAGGCTATTAAGGAATTTAAAGCATCGATCAAGTTTGCCCCGAAAGAGATAATGCCCCTTTATAATGCCGGCCTTGTTTATCATTTGATCGGCAAAAAAGAAAAGGCTCTTAAGCATTTTCTTAAGGCAGGTGATCTTGGTGAAGAATTGTTTGAAATCAATTTTCAGACAGGAAAACTTCTGCTTGGCACAGGGAAACCGGAAGAGGGGAGAAAGTATTTGGAAAAAGCTTTAAATATGAGACCGGAATCAAGCGTTGCATTGTTTTATCTTGGAGAAAGCTTTGCGGTTACAGGTATGCCCGATGACGCCGAGATTGCATATAAAAAGGCGATAAAAATCAATCCCAATGATGCGGCCTCCTTGTCTTCTCTTGGCTGGATATATGAAACGGAGAATAAAAACAGTGATGTTTCTATTGCCTTTTGCACTCAGAGCGTTGAGATAGATCCGGATAACGGACTGTTCAGGCAGAGGTTGGGAAGGCTTTATCTGAAACAAAATCTTTTTAGAGAAGCTTTATCCGAGTTTGTAAAAGCAGAAAAACTTGGCTGTGAATCAAAAATGTATATCAAAATGGCCAGAAAAAATAAATCAACTACCACAGAATAGAGCCTGCAGATTGAGGATTCAAGTATTCAAGGGGTTGATGGAAGAGATAGCTCATTAACTATTATTTTTCCAATTCTCGATTAGGACAAAAAAAGTTATGAAAGACATAATTGAAAATATACTTGAAGAAAGTATAGAACTGAAAAGAAAATTTATAAAGAATAATGCGGATCTTATAATCAATGGGGCCTACAAGATATCGGATTGTCTTATATCAGGTCATAAAATATTAATATTTGGAAACGGAGGAAGTGCCGCCGACGCACAGCATATCGCGGCTGAATTTGTAAACCGGTTTAGAATAGAACGGCCGCCTCTTGCAGCACTTGCCCTGACAACCGATACTTCAATATTGACGAGTATAGGAAATGATTATAGTTTCGATGATATCTTTTCAAAACAGATTCTCGCTCTTGGGAAACAATATGATATTGCCATAGGAATAAGTACTAGCGGCAACTCGAAAAACATTATAAAGGCAATAGATGTTGCAAAAGAAATTGGCATTTACACTATTGTTTTTACAGGCCGCGGCGGAAAGCTTGCTTCTTTAGCGGATATGGTTTTTCCTGTGGAGTCTGATATAACAGCAAGAATCCAGGAAGTTCATATAACTCTGGGACACATTATTTGCGAACTTGTTGACAGGAACCTGTTCCCGGAGCAGTTTTTAAATAAATAATAATTTTGACACATTCGTAAAAAAAGAGATTCAGATATGGCGCATTCTTTTAAAGCTTTAGATACCGGTAAACTTAAGACTTATTCAATATCAGGAAGAAAGAGTAAGGTTTCTGTTAAGGATTTTGCTTCCCCTTGGAATAAAGGAGATTCTTTCAAGAAATTTTTCGATACACTTCCTGATATACTTGCAGCACAAGATCTTAAGGCAGTCATATCTTCGATAGCAAAAGCTTTTTATAATAATAAAACCATCTTTGCTGGTATGGGTGCTCATGTTATCAAAGTAGGTTTGAATCCTATAATAATTGATCTTGTTCAAAGAGGAATTATAACAGCGGTTGCCATGAACGGTGCTGGAATTATTCATGATTTTGAAATAGCCATGACCGGAGGGACGTCAGAAGATGTTGAGGCTTCAATAGGCGACGGCTCATTTGGCATGGCGCATGAAACGGGAGAATTTTTAAGCGAGGCGATAAAGAGGGCGCAAAAGGAATCACTGGGGCTGGGCGAAGCAGTCGGCAAAGCTATCGTTGAGAACAATCTTCCCTTTAAAGATAAAAGCATACTTGCCGCAGGCTTTCTGTCTGATATTCCGGTTACAGTTCATGTTGCGATAGGAACGGATATAATTCATATGCATCCCGGTTTTGATGCAGGGGCGGCGGGAAGTGCATCCCACAGGGATTTTCTGACTTTTGCATCTGTAGTATCAACCCTTAATGAAGGAGTTTACCTTAATATAGGTTCCTCGGTTATTTTGCCGGAAGTATTTCTTAAGGCAACGACTCTGGTCCGCAATCTTGGCTATAATCTGGAAAACTTTACTACTGTGAATATGGATTTTATGAGGCAGTATCGCCCGATGACAAATGTTGTAAACAGACCTACCGCCAAGGGAGGAAAAGGCATAAATCTAACCGGTCATCACGAAATAATGCTGCCGCTGATAGCCGCAGGTGTGATAGAATTGACTACTTCGAACAACGAATAGCGAATATCAAATAGCGCGTATCGATTTGGAAATTGGGTTTTTAGTCGTTATTCGATCTATGCAAAGGTCTCATAAAACATACAGATGCAATTATGAATATAAAACAATTCCGCTATTTATCCGACAATCTCGCGTATCTTGTTTATAACAATAAAACTGCTGTTGCAATAGACGGTGGTGCTGTTGATTTAATACTTTCATTTGTAAAGAAAAACGGCTTAAAGCTTAAATTTGTTACAAACACTCATGCACATTCTGATCATACATCGGGTTTAAAATCACTTCTTGATCGTTCCGGAGCTTTGTATCTTGACGGTGATGATCTTCTTGAAACAGGATATATTGAGTTGGAAGGCGAGAGATTAAATGTAATCCATACTCCGGGACATACCAATGATTCCGTAACCTTTTATGGTGATAATATTCTTATAACCGGGGATACTTTGTTCAACGGAACTATAGGCAATTGTTTTACCGGCGATAACTTATTGTTTTTAAATTCGATAAAAAAGCTAATGAAATTTTCTGAAAAGACAGTAATATATGCAGGTCATGATTACTTTGAATATGCTATGGAGTTTGCAAGAGTCATTGAACCGGAAAATGATAATATCAATGCTTTTTTGAAAAAATATAATCCTCTTCTTATCACTTCAACTCTTGAAGATGAATTTAAGGCTAATCCATATTTGAGATTTAATAATCCCCAGCTGATGTCTGCTTTAAAAGAAAAAGGTTTTTCCGTTTCTACGGAACAAGAACGCTGGGAAGCTCTTATGAGTTTTGAATAGGATAGTTATATGCACAGGCAACACGGTTTATGAATATAAAGGATCATTTAAGAAAAAAGGCGGTAAAATTTTTTGAAGGCGCCAAAACAAGCCATGACTGGGAGCATACTTTAAGGGTATGCAGCCTGTGCGAACGAATCGGACCTGCGGAAAATGCTGATATGGAAGTACTTATAGCCGCCGCTCTTCTTCATGATATAGGCAGGGCCGAACAGGACGCAAGCTTAGGTGCAGTATGCCATGCAGAAAAAGGTGCTGAGATGGCGGAGCCTATTATAAAAGAGCTTTTTCTTTCACAAAGCCGGAAGGAAAATATTATTCACTGTATAAGGTCGCATCGATTCAGGGGAAAATGTATGCCTGAAACCACTGAGGCGAAAGTGTTGTTTGATGCGGACAAGATAGATGCAATAGGTGCTGTGGGAGTTGCGCGGGCTTTTTTATTTGCAGGAGAAGTTGGAGCTAAGCTTCATAATCCTGATATAAAAGTGGAAGAAACAAAACCATATACAAAAGAAGATACCGGCTACAGGGAATATAAAGTTAAGCTGTACAGAATCAGAGAAAGAATACTGACCCATGAAGGCAAAAAGTATGCGGATGAGCGGCATGCATTCATGGAGGAGTTTTTTAAACGTTTTACAGAAGAATATGATGGAAAGAGGTAAATTTTATGAGCATTAATACAGTTGAAAAAATAGATGACCTTATCAAAATAAACAATGTGCTTGTAAGTGTTTCGGACAAAAAAAATCTTGAAACATTTATTCCGCAGCTTGTCGAAATAAATCCTGAAATAAAGATATTTTCTACCGGTGGTACATTTGCCAGGCTAAAAGAAATTCTTGGCGAAAAAACAAAACGTCTTATCCAGGTATCCGATTATACCGGACAGCCTGAAACACAGGGCGGTCTTGTAAAGACTCTCGATTTTAAGATATATCTTGGGATTCTCACGGAAACTTATAATGATTCACATAAAGCCGATCTTGAAAGAACAAAAAGCGTTCCCATAGATATGGTTGTCGTTAATCTTTATCCTTTTAAAGAGACAATATCGAAACAGGGTGTTACGGTTGAAGATGCCCGCGGAAATATTGATATCGGAGGGCCTTGTATGATAAGGGCTTCTGCCAAGAACTATCTCAGGGTAGCTTCAGTAGTCGATTCCAAAGACTATGCCGGAATAATAGCCGAGCTGAAAGAAAATAATAATACTATATCATTAAAAAGCCGCTTTGAGCTAGCGAAAAAAGCTTTTGCTCACACAGCAGAATATGACAAAAGAATTGCTGATTTTCTTTCAGGAAAAAACTATGAAGAAATGAGCAGATGCTATAAAATGTGAGGCTCTTATCGTCATTCCGGCGAAGGCCGGAACCCAGTTTACGCTATAAGGCGAGCTGAAAATATTTATAGGGGGAATAAATGCCTGAAGATCTAAAGAAGATGTATAAAACCATAATGGATGACCATTTTCCGCCGGTAATGGAAATAAGCTTTGTTGACGGTGATAAAAGACAGACTCTTTTTTATGAAAAAGTTACATGGACTATTGATAATGTGAGGAAGGGCTTAAGGTATGGTGAAAATCCAGGTCAGGAGGCGGTTCTTTACAAGCTTGTAAACGGCAATCTTGTTTTAGGCGAAACAGGCACAATACTTCCCGGAAAATATCTTGTTTCGGATGCCGAACTGCTTCAGTCCGGCAAACATCCGGGAAAGACAAACTTAACCGACGCAGATAATGCTTTAAATATTTTAAGATATTTTGTTGATCAGCCGGCAGCGGTAATAGTAAAGCACAACAATCCCTGTGGAGCCGCTCTTTCCGATACTTTAGTTGACGCCTATTTAAAAGCAAATATAGCAGACAGAATTGCAGCTTTTGGGGGCTGCATCGCCTTAAACCGTTCCGTTGATGTATCGACAGCGGAAGCAATCAGCATGCAATATGCAGAAGTAGTGGTAGCTCCGGAGTTTGAAGAAGGCGCAATGAATATCTTTGCAAAGAAAAAAAACTTAAGAGTAATGAAAATTAAAAACATTGAAAAACTCCAGAATTTTGTTGGTGAGAGATTCATTGAATTTAAAAGCCTTATAGACGGCGGTATTATAGCTCAGTGGTCTTTTGTGCCAAAAGCCAGATCAAAAGAAGATCTGCGGCCTGCCGAATGTACTTATAAAGGGCAGAACTATAAAATCAACAGGGAGCCCACCGAAAAAGAGTATGAGGATATGCTGTTTGGCTGGCTGGTGGAAGCGGGCGTTACTTCAAATTCGGTTATTTATGTAAAGGACAAAGTTACTGTAGGGATAGGAACCGGAGAGCAGGACAGAGTGGGGGTAGCAGAGATTGCAAGAGATAAGGCTTATAGAAAACTTTCCGACAGATATTGCTTTGAACAGTACGGGATTTCCTATAATGATTTTACTGATAAGGATAAAAAGGCTGAAATTGATCAAAGAGTAGCAAATGAAAAAGGCAGTATGATAGGAGCCGCTATGGTTAGTGATGCTTTTTTCCCTTTCAGAGACGGAGTCGAGGTTGGAATCAAAGAGGGAATTTCCTGTGTTATACAACCAGGTGGTTCCGAAAACGACTATCAGTCCATTGAGGCTTGCAATGAGGCCGGAGTTGCCATGGTTTATACGGGTCAAAGAAGTTTTAAACACTGATGGCTTCGTGAAAAGCCCCTATGTTGCATTTCGCTTAATTTCTTTAATATTTGCCGCCTTGTATATTTACTTTAGCTAAGCCATCCAAAGTATGATTAAAAATTTTATTAGCTTGAAGATTTAGATAATAAATGGGGGTGTTCTTGCTATACGTGCATGGCTTCTGTCTATCAATGGCGTTTGCACCTACATGTCAATGGTTTTCGGATTAGACTTGAAGTGAGGATTATCGTTTGAAATCAAGCTCCTTCAAGCTGAAATCTTTAACAGATATATGCGATTTGTATCGCATCTTTTCAGGTCTTATTATATAGCCGGTATCGATTCCGTCCCTCTTGCTTTGCCTGATACATGGCACTGTCGGCGGTTTTCAGAATGGTGTCGATATCAGCGCCGTGGTCGGGGTAGATAGAAATCCCTATACTGGTGGTAATGGTTATTGTGTGTCCGTCAAGGGTAATGGAGTCACGTAAACCATCCATAATTTTCTGGGCAACCTGCAGGGCAGACTGGGCATCTTTTTGTTCAGGAAGTAAGAGAACGAATTCATCTCCACCTAAGCGTACAACGGTGTCTACTTGCCGGAGGATACTCGTCAATTTTTCTGCAACAGATTTCAGAATCAGATCTCCTATATGGTGACCGAATGTATCATTGATCTCTTTGAATTTATCAAGGTCGAGCATCATAAAGGCAACCTTGTTCCGGTTTCTATCGGCCTGGTATATAGCCACGGCCGATCGGTCTCTGAGAAGCATTCTGTTCGGCAGACCTGTCAGTGGGTCATGGTAGGCGATATGCTTCATTTTCCGTTCCATTTCCTTACGCTCAGTTATATCCTCGATAGCCAGAAGGATAATCCGTTCCTTGCTCAGCACTCTTTGAATCTGCCGGGCATTCAAAAGCATTGTGCGCCTGCCGATGGTGGCAAAGTCGTGTTCGACCTCGTAGTTGTCGAAGGTTGCCTTCTCGGGAAGGATGTCTTCCAGCAGTTCCCGCAATTTGGGGATATCCCACTGTTTATTTCCCAAGTCATAGATAAGCTGCCCCACGGTCTCTTCAGGCTTTACTTTGAAGAATTCATAGAAGGAACGGCTGACCGTGACCACCCGTAGGTCTTGGTCCAAAGAAATTAATGGTTCACGCACAGTGTTGATGACACTCTCGGCGAATTCACTGGCTTCATCCGCAGCTATTTTAATAATCGCCAGTTCTTTTCGGGCCCTTTCCAGGCCAGCTTCTATTTCCTTACGCTCAGTTATATCCTCGATAGCCAGAAGGATAATCCGTTCCTTGCCCAGCACTCTTTGAATCTGCCGGGCATTCAAAAGCATTGTGCGCCTGCCGATGGTGGCAAAGTCGTGTTCGACCTCGTAGTTGTCGAGGGTTGCCTTCTCGGGAAGGATGTCTTCCAGCAGTTCCCGCAGTTTGGGGATATCCCACTGTTTATTGCCCAAGTTATAGATAAGCTGCCCCACGGTCTCTTCAGGCTTTACTTTGAAGAATTCATAGAAGGAACGGCTGACCGTGACCACCCTGAGGTCTTGGTCCAAAGAAATTAATGGTTCACGCACAGTGTTGATGACGCTCTCGGCGAATTCACTGGCTTCATCCGCTGCTATTTTAATAACCGATAGTTCTTTTCGGGTCCTTTCCAGGTCGGCATTTTGCGAGCGCAATTCCGACAGTTCATGTACAAGTCGCGTCTTTGTCTTATTATCATCTTTCATAAGACTTATCCTTTAGAAAGGTTGATTAAAACATAAATTCTGCTATCTTTTAGACATGTGGTTGAATAATTCAATCCATACAAACTACATGATAAGGACTGAAGGGCAAATGATAAAACCATTTTAAGGTTTTCATTTATAATGATACAAGATATCACGAATACCAATTGAAATCTACAATTAATGAAATTAACTTTGCTATGAAGCTTTCAGCAAGGGTTGTTCATTTACTTCTTCATAAAGAATAACGTCATGAGCGGAAATTATGTGCTCAAAAGACAATGTAAATTTATAGTGTCATATTAAATTTGCATTATAATAATTCAGAAATTGTGTTCTCTCTTTTTTTGAGCTAAACTTTAAACAAATGGAATAATATTAAAGTTGAACTTGCAAAATACCCCATTTTGTAAAAAATATTTAAGGAGGTTACTATGTACGCAATAGCAATAAATGGAAGTCCAAGAAAAGGCGGGAACACTGAATTGCTGCTTAATGAAGTACTTTGCGAATTAAATGATGCGGGCTGGGAAACAGAGCTTGTAAAGGTTGGCGGAACAGCAATCCGCGGTTGTATCGCCTGTGAAAAATGCTTTGAGAGTAAAGACAATCAATGCGCAACTAAAAAGGATAAATTCAACGAAATCTATTCAAAAATGCTAAAGGCCGATGCTATGATTCTGGGTTCTCCAACCTATTTTGCAGCCGTATCTGCCGATTTAAAGGCATTAATTGAAAGGGCGGGTTTTGTTGCTTATGCCAACAATAATGCTTTTTCCGGAAAAATAGGAGCGGCGGTAGTTGCAGTCAGACGGGGTGGAGCCACCCATGCATATGATACCATCAACCATATGTTTCAAATGTCAAGGATGATCATTCCCGGCTCAACTTACTGGAATATGGGTTATGGCTTAAACAAAGGAGAGGTGCTTGAAGACAAAGAAGGTATTGCCAACATGCGGCATCTTGGAAAATGTATTGACTGGCTTGGCAAGGCTATTAAACCCAAAATTGCTAAGTATCCAAAGTGATTGTTTAAAAACTGATCTTAAAAACCTCAAAGAGTAAGTGAAAATGCTGATTTATTTTTTTGGAGATATTCACGGCAATGAATATGCACTGGATGCATGTTTAAGACATGTGGATAAAATTGCGCCTGATAAAATATACTGCCTTGGAGATATTGTGGGATGGCTGCCGTTTGGCGATCGCACGCTTTCGCGGATGCAAAGCCTTGGTTTTGATACTGTTGCAGGTAACCATGATCTTATGGTCGGCGGGCTTTTTACCGATAATCCAGGACAAACCGACAGGATGCAGGCAAGCGCATATAACGCCGCTCTTTTATCAACAATTCCCGGTTCTATTGACTATCTTCTTAATCTTCCGCTATCATTTGAAAATGAAAATTATGTAGTAGTTCATCACAGTCCTTTTAGCCTTCTTTCTTTGAAAAAACAAATTAGTATTTCAAGTTTTAATTATTTAGATCAGGAAGCCTTAGCCGGGTTTTTAAAAGATTGGACCTGCTATCCGAAACGCTTTATTTTTTCAGGTCATGACCATACCCCGGCAGTTTATGAACTTTCCTGCAATTCGGATTATGCTTTAATATCAGATATACATATTCATAAACCTACGGATGAAAAAGAGTTTACTGTTTCGCTTAACAGTACTTCAAAATACTGGATAAAAGCCGGAAGTGTTGGCGGACCTTATAGAGATAAGGTGTTTGCGGCGAATTCGGTATTGTATGATACGGATAAAGATGGAATCACGCTTTTTCGTATTTTTTATCCAAAAGAAAAGCTTTTATATGATTTGTCATTAAATCGGTATTGTAAAAATATCGAAACACTTAAAAGAAGTTATCTTGCATTCGAATAATATGAATTACTTCTATGGAACTTTCCGGGCATATTGAGAGAAAACCCAGGGTAACCGCATTTATATTATAACAACATTTTATTATTAGAAAAAAAGACGGAGAAACTACTTTCGTTATTCATGCGAAGGCAGGAGACCAGTAATTTTATTGTGTTTCGGATACCCCCGGCTTAAAGCTTGCCGGGGCAGGCTTATCAAGACCGGTATGACGATTTGATGGTATGGCGCTTCTCTTCAACCTTTTACATTGGATCGAAAACTTTCAAAACCGCGGGAGATCATTGAATTGGGAGAGCGACAGATTGAAGCAGTTAATATCCCAGGACATTCTCCCGGTTCAGTGGCTTATTTAACACTGTCCGATGGTTTAAAGGTCCTTTTCGGGCAGGATATACATGGCCCGCTTAATCCCGTTATCCTGTCAAACCGGGAAGACTATAACAAGTCTTTAAAACTTCTGGTCAGCCTTGAGGCGGATATTCTCTGTGAAGGTCATTATGGGGTATTTTATGGGAAAGACGAGGTGAAAAAATTTATCACCTCTTTTTCCGTATCCGAGTTCTGATTTCTTTTCCAATTTTATATAAAACTCATGAGCCACTTTCAAAACGTTTCAGTTTGGTCAAGGTCAAGGCGGGTGAAAATTTTAACCGCAGGAATACATGGAGTATTTCGAGGATTAAAATTTTCGCCCAACGCAGAGATCGGCCAAAATGGGA
>Ga0180732_1001529_pt1 | contig 14115 bp, 14 predicted proteins | sample KR11_01MetaG_FD_148674 | JGI IMG/M metagenome (GOLD analysis project Ga0180732, IMG submission 148674) | Groundwater microbial communities from the Olkiluoto Island deep subsurface site, Finland - KR11_0.1 MetaG | ecosystem: Environmental > Aquatic > Deep subsurface > Groundwater | place...
CTTTCCCGCGAAAATGCCGAACGCGCTGGCGGAGATCGCTTTGCATCAGATGAAATTGATTGATAAGTATAACGATCACAGAATAGAAATCGCGAATTTATATAATGAAAAATTATCCGACGCTAAAAACATAAGCCTTCCGAAATCAGATCCGGAGTTTAAAAATATATTTTTATGGTTCACTATCTTAGTTTCTAATAAAAAAGAGCTTATTAAAAAAGCTCGCAAAAATCACATAATTCTCGGCGACTGGTTCCCGCAACCCGTCGGTCCGATTGAAGTGAATCTTGAAAAGGCGGACTATGAAAAAGGCAGTTGTCCCGTCGCGGAGAAGGTAAGTCTAATGTGCGTTAATCTCCCGACGCATTATAGGGTTGATGAAAGGGACATGGAGAAGGTGGCGGAGATTTTTGGATAAAAAAAGAAAGTAGAAAAAATTCCTACTTTACAATGGACTTGCATGAGCTGACCGAAGATATGCTGGTTCAGCAGATATTTGCCATGGCTTTAACCTAGGAGCCACTTTTCTTCCAAGTTCAGTCGAACTTGTGTTAATAAGATTTTCTTCCTCCGGACTCATTATTTATCACCCCCCTTAAGTCTTTTCTTTGATTCAATTCTATCACGATTTAAAAAATGGTCAAGGGGGGGGGTGAGTTGAAAGTTTGTAAAGTATTTATTTTAATTTTATATCTAAAAAATTGTCATTTCGATCCCGAGCACTCGAGAGAGAAATCTAAGAATAATAGCAAACAGAAAGAATTGTTGATTTAAACATAATTTACAGACCTGCCTGCCGGCAGGCAGGTCTCTCAATCGCTGATGCTCATTTCGAGATGACAAAAAATTTATCACAAACACATCTTATGTCAACATCCATCAAACAAATCACGGACAAATCGCAATGGGATAATTTTGTGATGTCTAATGAGAGCGCTTTTCTGCAGTCTTGGAATTGGGGGGAGTTTAACAAGAATACGGGGGAGAAAATTTGGAGGGCGGGGATTTTTGATGATGATAATTTAATGGCAGCCGCGCTGGTTATAAAAGTGAAAGCGAGGAGGGGATCGTTTTTGTTTGTGCCGAATGGGATGATTATGAATTATGAATCAAGAATTATGAATCAAGAATTATGGAATTTGTTTTTTGATTACTTAAAGAATCTTGGAAAAAAAGAAAAAGTTGGTTTTGTGAGAATAAGTCCGCTATTGGATAATACTGGGGAAAATTTGGAGGTTTTTAAATCTTATGGCTTTAGAAACGCGCCGATTCATATGATGCATCCGGAGACAACTTGGCTTTTGGATATCACAAAATCCGAAGATGAGATTATGAAAGAGATGAAAAAAACGCATCGCAATTTAATCAGGCGCGCAGAAAAAGAAGGCGTGGAAATAATCAAAAGCGCGGACGAGAAATATCTGAAAGCGTTTTATGAAATTCATAAAGAAACCGTCCGCCGCCACAAGTTTACGCCGTTTTCTTATGAATATATCAAAAGCGAGGTTGATGCTTTTAAAGATGATAGTCAAATAGAAATATTTTCCGCAAAATATAAAGACAAAATAATTTCATCGGCTATAATTGTTTTTTATGGCGATCAAGCTTTTTATCATCATGGCGCGTCGTCCAGCGAATATAATAAAATTCCGTCATCATATCTAAATCTTTGGGAAGCTATCAAAGAAGCTAAAAAACGAGGGTGTAAAATATTCAATTTCTATGGCATTGTGGAAAACAAGCCCAATCATCCATGGAACGGCTTGTCTAAATTCAAAATGGCTTTTGGCGGATATAAAAAAGAGCTGTTGCATTGTCAGGATTTGCTTCTTTCTTATAAATATATAATTACTTGGTTTATTGAAACAATGAGAAAAATTAAGAGAGGATACTGATTCATATAAGCATTTAAACATATAAACATACTAACATTTTAACAATATAGGACTTACGCGTTTCGTGTCATCCTGAGCATAGTCGAAGGATATTATGCGCATAAACATAAATGCTTCGACAAGCTCAGCATGACATTTATCTGTATTATTTATCCAAACAAGTAAGTCCTACAATACAGCAATTTAGCAATTTAGCAATTTAATAAAATGCCAAAATATAAAATAAATCTAAAATCAAAATCGGAAATAGCGATTATGCGGGAAGGCGGGAAAATTCTGGCGGATATTTTAAATTTGCTTTCGCAAAAAATAGTCCCGGGGATTTCGGGAGACGAGGTCAATGAATTGGCGGAGAGAGAAATAAAAAAACATAAAGCAATCCCTTCGTTTTTAAATTATAAAATATATAAAAGAGGCATTCCGTTTCCAGCAGTTATTTGTTTTTCCGTTAACGATGAAATTGTCCACGGATTTCCATTCGGGAAAATATTAAAAGAAGGGGATATTGCCGGCATTGATTTGGGGATTAAATATAACGGGCTTCATACGGATAGCGCGATTACAGTCGGAGCGGGAAAAATAAATGATAAAGCCGCCAAGCTTGTTAAAGTCGCGAGAGAATCATTATACAAAGGAATTGAGCAGGTCAAGGCCGGAAACAGATTGGGGGATATAGGTTTTGCGATTCAAAGTTATGTTGAAAAAAATGGATTTTCGGTGGTTAGGAATTTGGTCGGCCATGGAGTTGGAAGATCAATTCATGAGGCTCCCGAAGTTCCTAATTTCGGGAAAAGCGGCGAGGGCTTGAAACTATGCGCGGGAATGACTTTTGCGATGGAACCGATGATAAACGAAGGCAATTATCACATAAAGTGCGATAAAGATCAGTGGACAATTAGAACCAAAGACGGAAAACTGTCAGCCCATTTTGAGCATACGGTTGTCGTGGCTAATAACGGATGCGAGATTTTGACGGAATTAAAATAATTAAAATAAAAAATTTGCTTCAATTGAAAAAATATGCTAATTTAAACTTATGGTAAGCTTAAATTTATGCCTTTAAAAAAAGCAATAATAGGAAATGAACGGGTAGCTGAAATGCTGGAGAAAAGCTATAATTCAGACAAGCTTTCCCACGCCTATTTGTTTGAAGGCCCGGATCACATCGGCAAAAAAACTTTGGCCTTGGCATTTTGCAAATTGCTTTTACAAAATGGCTCCACACGGGAGTATGGAGCCAACAGCGGCAATAATGTTGAAAAAAATCCGGATTTGATAATTTTGCGTCCCGATGAAGACAAAAAGCAGATTGTGATTGAGCAAATCAGAGATCTGCAAAAAAGCTTGAGCCTTTTCCCTTATTCTTCAAAATATAAAATAGCGATAATTGAACAAGCTGACAAAATGAGCAAGTCGGCCGCCAACGCGATTTTGAAAACTCTTGAAGAGCCGAGCAAAACCACGATTTTAATGCTTTTGACATCCAGTCCGAATAATTTGCTTGATACCATCAAGTCGCGCTGCCAAACTTTTAAATTTATGCCGGTAAAAAGAAAAGCGCTTGAAGAATTTTTGGAAGATAAAATAGAAGACAAAACAGAGGCGGAAAAAATTATTGAAATGTCAGGATATAAGCCGGGAAAAATCGCAGAGCTGATAAACAATAAAAATAGAGTTATAGAGTTGTCCGACATAATAAATAAATTTTCTTCCGTCGCGCAAAAAAACGATTTTGAGCGGCTTGAAGAAGCTGAAACTATTTCTAAAAAGGAGATGGTGGAAATTGTCAATTCGCTGGATTTATATTCTTTTTATTTCCGAAAAGTTTTGCTGAAAGAATATGGCGCTGGCGAAATTGATAAAGGCAGAATTTTGAAAATCAGAAATAATATAAATCTAATAAAAAGCGCCAAAGAAAATCTTTTGACTAAAAATGTGAGCGCGAGGCTGGCTCTGGAAAATCTTTTTTTGCAGGTTTGAATTAATATGTTTGAATTACGAAATGGCGATTTCGTTTTATTCGTTTATTATTAGTTTAATTTAGTGTATGCTGTATAGAAACACTAATTTTAACTAATATTTACACTAATAAAACTAAAATGGGCAATTTCACAATTCAAGGTAATCCAAGTAAAATTTGAATATGAACAAAAAAATAAATAAAATATTTCTTTTTTCGCTTATCGCGCTTATGGCGACTTCTTTTACTGGCTGTCTTAATCTTTCCGGCTCGACAACAGAAGCTCCTGAGAAAAATAATAATCAAGGAGTTTTTAAGTCCGTTGACGGCGGGAAAACTTGGGAGCAAAAAGTTGACATTGAAGGCGGAGGTTTGATTGACAGCGTGAAAATATTAAGTATGAAAATGGATCCGCAGGACAATAAAGTTTTATATCTGGGAACGCTTAGCGACGGTTTCCATAAGTCAGAAAATGGCGCAGATTCATGGAAAAAAATAACCGATGAAAATAATATATTAACTGATCAAACAGTTGTTTATGATGTTGCGATAGAAAAGGGAAATTCCAACATAGTTTATATAGCGACTCTTAATAATACCAGAGGAGAGCTTTTAAAGTCGGAAGATGGCGGAAAGAGCTGGTCTGAATCTTATATTACAACTGAAAAAAATAAAATGGTCAATAAAGTGGAAATAGATCCGATATATAAAAATATTGTTTACATAGGCACAGAGCAGGGAGGGCTTATAAAAAGCGAGGATCGTGGAAAAACATGGTATACTTTGGGTTGGTTTACAAGCGGAGTGAAAGATTTTGTTGTTGATTTTCAAAACAATAAAGGCATAGTTGTCAGAACAACAAATGAAATTCTTAAGTCTGTGGTAGATGGCAATGATGAAACTTTTATATCTATTGGCGGCAAAAAAGGAGATATCCTTGAATCTTTGGAAGGGGGTAAATGGATGAGGCTGAATAAATTAATGCAGGCTTCTTTGTCGCTTAAAATTAACCATGCGCAAATAAGTTCTATGATTATTGACAATAAAAATCCACTGGTAATTTATATTACCTATCAGAATTTTGTGCTAAAAACCAGCGACGGGGGGTACACATGGGAAAAGCTAAATACAATAACTCCATCGCTGACCGCATTGGGCACAATACCCCAAATCAAACAGATAGGCATGATAGATGACACGATTTATTATGGAGCGGGAAATGCTTTGTATAAAAGCGGCAATAAGGGGATAACATGGTCAAGTCATGACATTCCCATAAAGGGTGATGTTCGTTATACTCTAAGCGATTATATAAACTCTGACATAATTTATCTTGGAGCGTTTTACGATCTACCGCCAAAGAAAAAGAAAGGGTTGCTTGGTTTTTAGCATAAAATAATTCATTAAATAAAAAATTTATGGAAAACATAAAAACGGCTCTAAAAGAAGGCCTTGAAAAAAACAGAAGTCATTTCAAAAGCGAGATAGGGACATTCAGCGTGGGCAGAGCGACTCCTTTTTTAGTGGAAGACATTATGATAGATTATTATGGAACTCCGACTCCGCTTAAGCAAGTTGCAACAATAAGCATCCCCGATGCCAGAAATATCCTTATCAAGCCTTGGGAGAAAAATCAACTCAAAGAAATTGAAAAGGCGATTAACTTGGCTCAGCTCGGCTTTAATCCCATAAACGACGGCATAACCGTCAGAATCACAGTTCCTCAGCCGACTGAAGAAAGAAGAAAAAGCTTGGCGAAAAAACTTCATGAGTTTCTGGAGGACGCGAAAATTTCTGTTCGTAACGCAAGAGAAGACGCGATGAAGGAAGTTAAGAAAAAGGAAAAAGACGGCGAGATAAGCGAGGATGAAAGATTTCGGGCGCAAGAGGAAATTCAGAAGATTATAAACGAAGAAAATAAAAAACTGGAAGAAGAATCGTATAAAAAAGAGAAAGAGATTATGACTATTTAGTATTAAGTATCCAGTATTAAGTATTAAGCAAACTTAATACAAGGAGTTTAATACTAATTATATTGAGAATTAGATCAACTTGACATAGGGCGTTTGATGTTTATTTTGGTAAAAAATTTATGAAACACGAGCTTAATACTTAATACTAACTACTTAATACTATTATGATAATAACTACAATAATTTTATTCTTATTAATACTTGGGCTTATAGTGTTTTTTCACGAACTGGGTCATTTTTTTATGGCCAAGCTTTATGGCGTGAAGGTGGAAGAATTTGGAATCGGGTTTCCTCCGAAAATTTTTGGATTTAAAAAAGGAGAAACTGAATATACATTAAATTGGATTCCTCTGGGCGGGTTTGTGAAAATTGCGGGCGAGGACGGAAGCGATAAAGATGATCCGAGAAGCTTTGCTTCCAAAAGCATAAGCAAAAGATTTCAAATAATTTCCGCCGGCGTTTTGATGAATTTTTTCATAGCCTTTGTGATTTTTAGCTTTATTTTTGCAATCGGCGCTCAAATAAATGTCGCGGGAGAAGATTTGTCAAAAGCAAAAAGTGTTAAAAATTCAGAGGTTGTAATTTCGGAAGTCTTGGAAGGAACTCCGGCAAAAGATGCCGGGCTTCAACAAGGAGACGCTGTTTTAAAGGCGGATGAAAAAGAAATTAACAGCACAGAAGATCTGCAAAATTACATAAAGGAAAATCTTGATAAAACAATATTGCTGACAATTTCAAGAAACAAAGAAATAAGCGTAAAAGAAATTGTTCCAAGAAAAGAATATCCTGAAAACGAAGGAGCTATGGGAGTTTCTCTTGTGAATGTCGCCGAGGTTTCATTTCCGCTTTTAGAGGCCGTCAAAAAAGGGTTTGAATGGACTGTGTTTTTGACAATGTTTATTATTTCCGCTTTCGCGGGAATTATCTGGAATCTTTTTGCGACGGGGAAAATGGTTGCTGAAGTTTCCGGGCCGGTTGGAATTGCCGCCATGACCGGTCAGGCGGCATCACTTGGGTTTATCGCGGTGCTGAACTTTATCGCGCTAATCAGCGTAAATCTCGCCATCATTAACGCGCTTCCTTTTCCGGCTCTTGATGGGGGAAGGCTGTTGTTTTTAGTCGTTGAAAAAATAAAAGGCTCGCCAATCAAACAAGAATGGGAAGCAAAAGCGAATAATTTTGGATTTATGCTCTTAATGGGATTAATGATTGTTGTGACATTTAAAGATGTTTTGAAGTTTGATGTCTGGGGAAAAGTTACGGGATTGTTTGGATAAAAACATTTAAATATTTTACATTTAAGACTATGATTGTTTCAATTATATTTCTATTATTTTTCAATACGCTGTTATTTTTATTGTTTGGTTTTTCCCCCTCGATTAAATTACCCATTTTTATATTGCCGGGAATTATAATTGTATTGATTGCGTATAAAAATAATAAAAAGGCATTATTTAGACAGATTATATTTTCCGTTTTAATAAATTTAATCTGGATAATATTACTATCTGCTTTTTTGCAAGGAAATCAATGTGGAGGATTTCCTAATGTTTGTAAATAATTAAAGCAAAAAACATGAAAAAGAAAAATAAAAAAATGACTATAGATAAATTGGCTGAATTGACACAAAGAGGGTTTGAAGCATTAGGAAGTGAAATAGAAAGTAAAATGAAAAGCGAGATTAGCGGCCTAAAAGGCGAAATGAAAGAAAAGTTTGATGTAGTTTTAAATAATCAAGATCATATTTTAAAAAGACTGGAGGATTTGGAAGCTGATAATGTAATGGATACAGCCGTTTATCGCAGGCACGAAGATAAACTGGAAAATCACGAGAAAAGGATTGTTGTTGTGGAAAATAAAATTTTAGCTTGAGAAAAACACTTCCGCGGAAATCGCAAAACAAAAAGAACGAGATATGAGCTCGTTCTTGCGGAAATAAATAAAAGATAATTAATATCCATTTTTAAATAATTCTTCCGGCATTTTTATTTTAAATTCTTTTGTTTCTTTATTTGCTTTTACTGTATATTTTTTTTCTTCTAGGAATTTAATTATTGCTTTAATTTTCTCTTCAGTTAAATTTTCTCCTTTTGCATCAATATTTTCCGCTTCTTCAAATGGTAATGTTATTTCAGATAATGTTTTATTTTCACTAAATCTTTGTATCACAGTTCCCTCAATAGCTTGAGTAAAATCTATTATATCGCTTTCTTTTAAATTTTCAGGACTCGCAATATACATTTCATTCATAATTTTTTGTTAATTATTAAATATTTTAAACTATAGACATTATATCACACTAAATTTAAAAAATCAATACCAAATCTATGCGTCAATCAAAACTTTTCGGGAAAACTACTAAAGATGTGTCTGGTGATATAAAACTAGATAGTCACAGACTACTTTATCAAGCTGGTTTTATTCGTGAATCTGTCGCAGGGCGCTATTATTTTTTGCCACTTGGAATGAAAGTCAGAGACAAGGTGATTAAGATAATAGAAGAAGAAATGGACAATGCCGGGGCAATGAAAATAATGACACCCGTGCTTCATCCGATTGAATTATGGAAAGAAACAAACAGAACCAATTCTGTCGGTTTTGAATTAATGACTGTCAAGGATCGTTCCGAAAACGAATTTGTCTTAGGAGGAACTGCCGAGGAAATGATGGTTGATTTGGTAAGAAAGTTTAACATAAGCTATAAAGATTTGCCTTTTAATATCTATCAATTCTCGCAAAAATTTCGTGATGAACTTCGCGCCAGAGGAGGATTGCTTAGAGTGAGGGAATTTATGATGAAAGATGCTTACTCTTTCCATAATGACGAAGATGATTTCAGAAAAGAATATCAAAATATGCGGGATACTTATGAAAAAATATTCAATAAAATGGGACTAGAAGCTATTGTAGTTGAATCGGATAATGGATATATAGGAGGGGATTATTCGCACGAATTTGTGGTTGAAAGCAAAGCTGGCGAAAGCAGGTTTCTGATTACTAACGACAAGAAATATGCTGCGCATGAAGATGTGGCAAAATTTCAAAAAGAAAATAAAAATTTAAACGAAGAAGAAAGAAAGCTTGAAGAAGTTGAGGCAAACAGAGGAAAGACTATGAAGGACGGAGTAAAATTGCATAAGCTTCCTTTATGGCAACAAATTAAAGATGTTATGTATGTTGATGATAAAAAAAGATTTATCTTGGCGATTATTCGCGGGGATTATGATGTTAATGAAACAAAGTTGAAAAACTTAATCAGCGCAAATGATTTACGGCATGCAACAGACGAAGAAATTAGAGAAATCGGAAGCGAACCTGGATTTATTTCTCCAGTTAATATAAACAAAAAAGTTTTAATAGTTGCAGACGATTCACTAAAGATGATTAAAAATGCTTACGGAGGGGCGAATAAGAAAAATAGAGATTTGCTAAATGTAAATATAAACAGAGATTATAAACCGAATATCGAAGGGGATATTGCGATGGCGCAAGGCGGATTTTTAAGCGAAGATGGAAAAGAATTAAAAGAAAGCAAAGGCATTGAAATCGGAAACATTTTTCAGCTTGGGCATTATTATAGCAAAAAAATGAATTTTACATTCACAAATAAAGACGGGAAAGAAAAACTGTATTATATGGGCTGTTATGGGATTGGGATTGATAGGACGATCGCTACTATTGTTGAAAAATATAACGACCAAAACGGCATTATTTGGCCAAAGTCAGTCGCGCCATATCAAGTTCATTTGGTTTCTTTAGGCGGTAATGAAGCTGTTGCCAAAGAGGCGGAAAAGATTTACGATTCTTTACAAAAAGAGAAAATTGAAGTATTATATGATGATCGCGACGAATCGGCGGGAGTGAAATTTAAAGACTCTGATCTAATCGGAATTCCGATTAGAATCGTGGTCAGCACGAAGACATTGGAGAAAAATAGCGTGGAAGCGAAGAAGAGAAATGAGGGCGGGTTTGAGATGGTGAAGATAGATGAATTGATTAAATTTATAGGAAGTAGTGAGAAATAAAGAACTATGAATTATAATTCGCATTAAGTTCAAATTTCAAAGTTCAAACCTGCCTGCCGGTAGGCGGGTTATTTCAAATCCCTGCCTGCCGGCAGGCAGGAAATCCAAAACTTAAACATTAAATTGTTTTAGATATTTTGATTTTGAGCTTGATTTGGAGTAATTTGGATTTTGATATTTGGATTTATCAGAATATAGCTAAATTTTCAAAACTAAGTTAATCTGATTGTTTTTATTGATTATTCTAAATTTATTATGCTAAATAAACTCTTCGGCTACCTAAGCCATGACATCGGGATAGATCTTGGAACGGCGAACACTCTTGTCTATGTAAAAGGCAAGGGAATTATTATCAATGAGCCGTCTGTAGTCGCTCTGAATAAAAAAACAGGGCGGATTTTGGCAATCGGCAAAGAAGCGAAGAAAATGGTTGGCAAAACTCCGTCGCATATCGTAGCCACTCGCCCGCTTGTTGACGGAGTAATTTCCGACTTTGAAGTCACAGAACAAATGCTCAGATATTTTATTGAAAAAGTCCACAAAGAATCCTTCGCGCTTTTTCCGCGGCCGAGAGTCGTGATTGGCGTTCCTTCTGGCGTGACGGAAGTTGAAAAAAAAGCCGTAATAGATGCAACCATAAGCGCCGGGGCAAGAGAAGCATATCTGATTGAAGAACCGATGGCGGCGGCAATCGGAGTTCGCCTTCCAGTGCAAGAAGCGGCGGGGAATATGATTGTTGATATTGGAGGAGGAACGACTGAAGTCGCTGTTATATCTCTGGGAGGAATTGTGGCAAGCAGAAGCCTTAGAATCGCTGGAGATGAATTGAATGAAAATATAGTCCAGTTTGCAAGAGATGAAGCTAATTTGCTGTTAGGAGAAAAAACCGCGGAGAATATAAAAATAGGAATTGGCTCAGCCTATCCCCAAGAAGAAAAAATGGAAATGGCAATGCGCGGCAGAGATCTAGTCACTGGACTTCCGAAAGAGGTTCTAGTAAGCGATGAGCAAATTAGAAAAGCTCTGTCAAAATCCGTCAAAGTTTTGGTTGATAATATAAAAGCTACCATAGAAGAAACCCCGCCTGAACTTGTGGCGGATATAATGACCAGAGGAATCATTCTTGTCGGCGGCGGAGGCTTGCTTCGAGGGTTGGATAAACTAGTAAGCGAGCAAACAAGAATGCCCGTGAAAGTAGCGGATGATCCGCTCACGGCTGTGGCCCGCGGAGCCGGAATTGTTTTGGAAGATATTGAAAAATTAAGAGAAGTCCTTCTTTCCATGGAAAATGAAAGAGCGCCAGAATAACTCGGATTGTAATTTGTAATTTGTGATTGGTAATTTGGGATTGATGAATTAAGAATCTAATAAACTATGGCCAAAGAAATTAACGCTAAAATAGGAACTTTTATTTTTTTATTACTGGCGGCTTTACTGCTGATTTTTTTGAATAAGGCCGGATACCTGAATCAGTCAAAAAATTTTACGACCTATTTCGCGGGGCATATTATGGAAATATTCCAATCTCCGTCAAACAAAATAAGCGATTTTTTCTGGACAATCAAAAACATAAGCGAATTTAAAAATGAAAACATAAAGCTCAAAGAAGAAAATCTGAAAATGAATTATGAAATCTCAATGTCCAAAGAAATTCAAAGGGAAAACGGGGTTTTGAGAAAACAAATTGAGTTTTCCAAAAATAGCTGTCTTGAAGGGGTTTGCGTTGAATGGAAAATGACCGGTGTCTTAGGAAGAGATCCCGGCAATTTCGGCAAGCAAATTTTTATTAGCTTGGGAAGCGCTGATGGAATTCAAGAAGGGCAGGCGGCCGTTGCGTCAGGAGGATTATTGGTTGGAAAAGTGGCGGAAGTTTTTGACAACTTTTCAAAAATTATGCTTATAACGGATCCAAAAAGTTCCATCAACTCCATAACTCAAACCAGCCGGGCAAATGGCGCTGTCAAAGGCAGTTATGCGACAGGAGTAAAGCTGGAAATGATCAATCAGTCGGAAGATCTTGCTGTTGGCGACATGGTTATAACTTCCGGGCTGGAAGATAAAATTCCCAAAGGATTAATTATTGGAAAAGTCTTACAAATTGAAGAGTCCGCGAATAAGGTTTTCAAATCGGCGCAAATAGATATGTTTGTGGATTTTAATCGCATTGAAGAAGTATTCATAGCAAACAAATATGATTAACGAAAATGTAGAAAATCTTATATTTATCCCTTTTTTATTTGTCTTCTTGTTTCTGCAGATCACTTTTGTTCCTCAGCTTTTTCCTGATAATTATGCGCCAAACATTGTTCTTGCTTTATTGATAGCGGCTGCTGTCATAGGCGCCAAATCCGCCAGTATATTTTTTATTTCTTTTTTTGCCGGTTTTATTTTGGATATTTTTTCGGGAAATTCTTTTGGATTTATTACCCTTAGCATTCTTTCAGCGATTTTTGTTTCATCCTATTTAAGCTATTATTTTCTGAAAGAATTATTTTCACGCAATCTGATTATGATTTCAGTTTCTGCTGTTTCGGCTTATAATGCCGCATATATTTTTCTAATTAACATTAGCGATTTTTATCAAATTTTTTCTGACACAAGGCAGTTTCTGCTGATAATTGTCTTTCAAATAATTTATGCGCTGATTTTAGCCTATCCTTTAACTTATATTATTTTGAGAAAGAATGAAAAAAGATTATTTTATAAAAAATAAAAGCAGAAAAGCTCTTGACATAGAAGAGTTTTTTTTGGATTCTGCGGCCAAGGACGGCGGCAGCATAGAAATTCCTTTAGACGACAAAAATATAAAAATATTCAAAAAAATATTTTTTCTTATTTTACTGGCGCTTGTTTTTCAAGCGGCATATTTGCAAATAATAAAAGGAGGGCATTACGCGGAAATCTCGGAAAATAATTATAAAAGAGCTGTCGCCATAAAACCTCCAAGAGGAATAATCTATGATAAATTCGGCAAGCAAATTGTTTATAATGTGCCGATTTTTGATCTTGTCATTACGCCATCTGATTTTTTAAAAGATAAAAACAGCATTGGCCAAAAAACAGAAAAGCTTTCCATGATAATTGAGATGCCTAAAGATAATTTGAAAAATCAAATTAGCAAAATGGACAGATTTTCATATCAGCCCGTTTTGGTTTTGGGAAACATAGAAAAAGACAAAGCGCTGATTATGGAAGAAAAAATAAAGGAAATTGACGGAGTAAGGCTTGAAAAAAACGCTATAAGAAATTATATTGATGGCAAGTATATTTCAAATATAATAGGTTATAGCGGCAGAATAAATGAAATTGAATTAAAAAATAATTCCGGATATTTTCTTACTGACACAATAGGAAAAGACGGGCTGGAATTGTTTTATGAAAAGCAGCTTAGAGGGGAGTATGGAAAAGAAGAAATTGAAGCGGATTCTTTTGGGAAAAAGACAAGGATAGTAAAAAAAGAAGAGCCTGTTTCTGGCAGCAATTTGATTTTGAACATAGATTTTGAGCTACAGAAGAAAATATATAACAAGTTGGAAAAAATTACCACAGAAATCAAAACAGGGGCGGGAGCTTTTGTTGTTGCTCTCAATCCGAAAAATGGCGCTGTTTTGGCGCTGGTTAATTTTCCTTCCTATGACAATAATCTTTTCGCAAAAGGCATAAGCTTTGCTGATTATAACAAATTACTGAACGATAAAACCAGCCCGCTTTTTAATCGTTCAATCTCTGGAGAATACCCGCCGGGATCAACTTTCAAAATGGCGGTCGGAGCAGGCGCCTTGCAGGAAAAAATTATATCCCCGAATTATAAAATAATTGACAATGGAGCGATTTATGTCGGGTCCTATTCTTATTTGGGCTGGAAAGCGCTGGGCGCGGTTGATTTTATAAAGGCGATTTCCCAATCTTCCAATATTTATTTTTATACGGTTGGCGGAGGATACGGCGAGATAGAAGGGCTGGGAGCCGAGAGAATTAAAAAATACGCGAACTTTTTTGGATTTGGAAGCGCGCTGGGCATTGATCTTCCCGGAGAAAAATCGGGCCTTGTTCCAAATGAACAATGGAAAAAAGACACCAGAAATGAAATATGGTATATCGGGGACACTTATAATATGTCAATCGGGCAAGGCGATGTTCTGGCAACTCCTCTTCAAGTCGCAAGTTATGTCGCTACGATTGCCAATGGCGGAAAATTATTTCAGCCGCAAGTGGTTGATAAAATTATAGATTCCGAGGGAAATATAATTGAAGACATAAAT
>Ga0180732_1001530_pt1 | contig 14114 bp, 15 predicted proteins | sample KR11_01MetaG_FD_148674 | JGI IMG/M metagenome (GOLD analysis project Ga0180732, IMG submission 148674) | Groundwater microbial communities from the Olkiluoto Island deep subsurface site, Finland - KR11_0.1 MetaG | ecosystem: Environmental > Aquatic > Deep subsurface > Groundwater | place...
AGACAAAGCACGAATATCATTATATCCGCATTTAGTGCAAGCCAATTTACCATTTCCATAATGAGTCAAAACTTTCCTTTTATAAGACTGGCGGTATTCTTTCTGATATTTCGCTCTTTGTGATTTTGGTGCTTGATAATACTCCTGATTCTCTGCTCTCTTAATCCATTGGCAATTGTGGCACAATGTCTGGAAACCATCAGGAAATCCATTTTTTACTAACCAATGATAAAATTTAGTGATACTTAGGCTTCTTCTATGTCGTCTACCATTCCCTTCAATATGATCAATTGATAAGGCAGATGTATTACCATCATAGCCACATCTAACACAAACTAATTCCCCACCACCGTAATAAGTTAATACTTCCAAATTAAGCCGCCTTACCCATTTCTTTCCTCTGGCTAATTCTTGTTGTTTATGGCTTGAATAATATTCCTTATGTCGCTGTAATTCTCTTCCTCTATGTGACCAATAATATTCTACATCATATTTTCTTCTTTCTGTTTTATGTGCATCACGGAATAATTTGGCTTTCTTATGTATTTCTTCTACATTGTCCTGGTAATATCTACGGGAATACTCCAACTTCTTTGATTTATTTTTACGATAATGCTCTTTTGAATAGTCAGATCGCTCTAACTTATGCTTCTCATAGTACCGCCTATTGTTAATCCTATGAGTTTGTTTATATTCTCGCTCGCATTGTTTGCATCTATATCTATAACCATCAACCTGATTCTCTGTTAACGGATAGAATTCAGTGACAGGCTTAACAATGTCACATTTTCTACAGCGTTTCTCTGTAATAATTAACAACCTGCCCTCTAAGTTATAAAGTTCACTTCACCTGTTTCCTGCTCATCTATAACCAAACCAATAATATCCTCAATACATTGTCCAAAGGAGTACTCAGGCTCGTAGTCCAACGCTTCATTAATGCCTTCAGGCATTTCCTTTTCTGTCTTCATCAAGTTAATGACTTTGGGACTTGTAACTTGTCGAACCTTCAATGCAATAAGATTCTTAAAGGATAATAAGGTCTTATATTGGTCATCAGTCAGTTCTATCCTTCTCATTATTCGCTCTCCTTATTTTCTCTCTATTCCAATATGGGCTTTTACACTTTGGGCATACTGATGGTTCTGATATTCTCGGTGACCATTTATGCCCACACCGCTTACAACTCAAAACTGGTATTACTATCTTCATATACTATGATTATATAGTATGATACATCATTTGTCAATAGTAAGGCAAAAAATGAGGGCGACTTTCTACATCGCCCTCATTTAAGAGGAATGGCTGTTCGGGTCTTCCCCTTTATATAACTAACATACCCTTGCCTTGCTTTTGGTGCCCTCTACCCATGACTAGGCAGATGAACTCATTTGTTTAAGGACACCAAATATGATCATTGCGGCAAACACGATCATTATGACACCGTTAAGCCCGGCAACCCCCGAACTGTAAGTAGGTGTCGTGATTGTTGCCACCGTGGTATTCAGACCAGGCTCAAGGTTTACCCCGATATAAACAAAAATCGCCGCCATGATTAATCCCAAAATCATATTCATTAATTAAATTGACCTCCGAAATAATAATACCCGAACAATCAGTTAAGGTTTAACCCTTTCCCCGCTTATTCTTGCCCCGCTTGACGTTCTTCTTGCGGGCTGCGGCTTGCGCTTTCTTCAGAGCACGCTTCCGTGCCGCTGTGAAAACATACTTTTTCTTGGTCGCCCGTTTTTTTGGCATCTGCAAACAGACCTCCGAACTAGACTACCGTTTCTTTACGGCTAACAAAAAAGGCGAACCCAAGGATTTTACTCCTTGAAAGTTCGCCTCGGTTGTTCCGCCAGCTTACTTATTCTATTGTTAAAACTTTATGTCTTGCCCTAATTCTACTCTTAAGTATAGAAAGGATATTGGGGACTTAATCAGCACAGGGGTCTGATAGCCAATACAGATGCTCGCAACCCTCTTGAAAGCTTAGTATCGATGAACCTATCCCCAATATCCTCACTACCATTATAACATATAACACATCCCTATTTCCTCCCTCTCCTCAACTTTCTCCCACGCCTTTCATCGACAGCAGCTTGTTTTGCTAACGCACGCTTTTTCTTACGAGGTTGCCCACCAAAAGTTTCGGGTTCCTCTTTTTGCAATTTCTTTCCCCATTTCCTTGGACTAAGTGTTTTCATTTAAGTAACTCCCTAATTATCTAAAACTTCTTCTTACTTAACCCTTCCCATCAGAATTTCTCACTTTCCTTCTTGTCCTCAATCACCCCACGCACTACAACATCATCCTGATAATAAAGCCTCACAAGTATCTCACCAAAGGGCAAACTGTGCTTCCTTAAAAACCGTATCAGTTTGATTTCCTTATCGGTCAAACTGCCTAATTCCATGTCCTTTGGTGATTTGATTTCTATTTATGAATAGACCCCCAAACAAGACTTATGTAAATTGTCTACATTATAGACTAAGGAATACTCGTTGTCAACACTCACACACGAAACTCTACTTGACAAGGGATAAGCCTACCCTTTATAATACTGATATGAGAAATGTAGCGGCGATAAAGAAAAAGTTTGGAGCTAACGCTTTTAAACGGTGGGGGGCTTTAGGGACTTCACCAGTTTTGAAGGCATGGAGTGAAGGCAGAGTTACCATACATTCCAAACCAGTTAGAAAGAAACCGAAAAGATAGTCGTTAAGTAACTATATCGTTTAGTTCTTTCTTGTTTTTGGTATGAATAATTTGTTGTCTAAGAATCCTCGGCAATCTACCATTTGACTTAAAGCAATACCAACCTGCTACCGTGTTATGGTTCACCCCTGTTAGTTTTTGTATCTCGTAGCAAGTAAAGCCACGACCTCTTAAATCCATCGCTTGATTATATTGCTCTATTGTATAATCCTGGCCAATCGGAGGTTTCATATTAAGTAACCTTTGATGTTTCCGTATGATTTTAAATCCCACTAAATCCCTAAACAATACCCTATTTTTATAATCACTAATAAATAACCTCGCTGAGATTTGCTTTTTCTTTTCTGGGTGTAAATGTGACTCGATCCCCAACATCCCCAATAATTCTTTCACCTGAATTAAATTATCAATATGCTTTGACCAGCATTCAATACTTACTCCAGTTTGGCTATCTTTCGATGGATAAACTCCACCTTCGGCATCAAAAAACCCCCGCAAAAAACCACGAGACATCTCTTTGTGCTTGTAAACCATCTCTGGAATTGTGAAATGAAAATCAGCATATTTGTATGGTCTTAAATATAGATATAATTTCTTTGACACCACCTCAGCTACATGATGCCCGTTAGGGAAATAACGGCTACAATGAATCCCTAGTTTACAACAACAATCATAATATTTGTCTACGATTTCAGCCCTTGTGGAACTAACTCCTATTTTATACGATTTCTTGCCTTGGCTTATCCATCCATCCCCTAATACCAATCCCACTAAGTAGCCCCATTCTCTATTATGTCCTATATTGACATTCACCCTAGGCTTAGACATTGTCTCTAATGCTTCAGGAGAATGAGCCTTGCCGTAAAAATGGTTTTTCTCGCCTTGCATACTTTCACTCATTCTTTCATGCTCGCCAGGTCTATCCCAACGCTTCCTTGAACCTGCTAATATTTTTTCTTTAAAACTGGGGCTTTCCATCTTTTTCTTTCCTGCACAGACTGAACATAAAGGACGGTTAGACCCTTTACTACGATATTCTTGCCACCTCTCCTTACCACATTGAACACAAGCCACTAAAATCTGCCTGTATTTAGCACCAGATGGATAGACGCTTATTCTAGTATCCCCAATATTAGGCGTTTCATCATTCATAATGTTTGTCCTTTCCTCTAGACCTAAACGCCTTAATTGGATTCCCACGTTGCTGTTGTTTCCAGTGGTCTATCTTGGTAAGTTCCTCTTTCAGCACTTTGTACAGGGTTTTACGATTATTGAGTGCTCTAATCTCTAACCGCAATTGTTCTAAATCTAACTTACTCTTTTTACCACCCATATTGTTATTATAGCACACTATATTGTAATTAGCAACAGTAACCACCGCTTACTATATTTTGTTTTGGGCAAAGGGCTTGACAAGACCAAAAGTAGTGGTATATACTATCTTATAATTGCTCTGAGAGGTATATGAGTGGTATATTTAACGGTAAAACAGGCTTGTGAGAGATTGATGGTTCATGAGAATACAATGCTTCGATGGCTCAATAACGGCACTATCAAAGGTGAAAGGTTTGGTAAACTCTGGAGGATACCTGATACTGAGATAGAACGAGTGGATGTAAGAAAAGTCGCCGGTACTGAGCAAACGGGGAGTAGTTAAGATGTTCAAGACAATATTTGTTCTAATAGTTGTACAGTGTTTGACAGCTTTTGTCGCAGTCGCATGGGTAAATTTAGATAGTGTAAGCCGAGAAGCCTCGTTAGAGCGACACAATTACGAAGGTCGGGTAACAGCTATCCAGAGTAATGAAACGGTTACACGGGTTTGGCTAAATAGTGACCAACAGATAATTAAAATCTATGGTTCACCAACTACACTGGAAGTTGGCTCTGAGTATCTAATAATAGTTGATGAAAACGGCAAACTAATAAATGCTGTGATAGTGAAGCGGTAGGGAAATGAAAAGTCTTTGGCATTGGTTAAATGCGACCTTTGGCATATGGCGATACTTCAAACTCAATGATGTGCTTTATATTAAAGAGGGGTTTAATCAACCAGAACCTTTTTATAAACATCTAGAAAATCATTATCCAGAACAGCTAAAGCAAGTAAATCTACATAAAAAACGCACCATCAAATCACCACCCAAACCGAGACCTACTTCGCTACGCAAAATTAAAGAGGCGGTTAAGAAAGTACCGCCTTCAAGAAGCAAAGGAAACTGAGGGATAAATGCTATCAAATTTAATAGGTAATGACACTATCCGAATAGCTGGTTTTATTTTTTCTTATATTATCGTGATAATCTATACGTTTGTAAACTCAAGATCAGAACAAAAGGTGCGGAAAATATCGTTTCTAGGGTTATTTTTGGGAGCGAGTCTTAATATTGTGGCCTTGTTATCAAACGGCGGGCGAATGCCGGTGTTTGACAAGATCGATAATTATAGCGTTTGGATGCCGATGTCAGAACTAACACACTATAATTGGTTAGGTGATAGATTCGGAGCCTTCAGTATAGGAGACCTTCTCCTTTTACCTAGCCTTCTAATTATAATACTGCTAACTTTAATAGATTTGCGTAAGGGGCGTACGATAAGAAATGAAATACTGCCCAAAGTGTAATAGTAAACTGGTTAGACCTGACTACTGTGTGATATGCGGATGGAAGAAGCCGGTATAGGAGTGAAGGGATGACTGACGAAGTATTTATTGTAACAATGGTAATTTGCTGGTTTCTAATACTAGCGGACATAATCGTATTGACAGGATTCTATTTTTACGGGATGAGATAAGGGAAGTAAGGTATTGGTGAAGATATGTATACTTACTTGATAGATCGGAAAGGCGGTAGCCACTACCATAAAGAAGACTGTCGGATGACAAAGGAACCACATTATCACTATGAACCGATAACCCGTTCATTGCCACGAATACATAGTTTGGATGGTTGGTGGCTTACCAGAATACGGGAAGGCGGGAAGTTCTATATGGCTTGCCCTGCTTGTTTCGGGAAGAGCAGAGGTGAGCAATGAAAGGCGCCCTTTTTACTCCCGACAACATCAGAGCCACAGCCGAAAAACGTAAAACGCAAACTAGGCGACTTGACGGGCTAAAGGAAATCAACCAAGAGCCTGATAAGTGGATGTCCACTGGAGTTAAATATGACAGTGGTAAGATTGAATTTTACTCTATCCAACAGTCAGATACTCTTGATTTTGCTCTTATCAAACCCCGCTACAAGATAGGAGAGAAGGCATACATCAAAGAAGCACACTATCGTTATGGGACTTGGGTTAAAAACGGCTTCTCTAAGTCTGGTAGACAAAAATGGACATTCGAGGCTATGTCCGCAACACCCGTTAAATATTACGATGACCCACCAGAATACGAAGGTAAAAGTCTGGTTTTGCCCAACACCAAAAGAGAGACCATAGGCTGGTATTTGCGATCACCTTTATTCTTACCCGCTAATCTTGCCAGATACTTCATTAAGATAACAGGCCTTTTACCCCAAAGACTACAGGATATAACCGAAGGGGATATAATCGCTGAAGGAATTGAAACGGGATTAACAAAAATTGGCTACTATTATGCTTTTGGGCAACTGTGGAACTCTATCAATAAGACTTATCCTTATGAGTCAAACCCATGGGTATGGGCTTATAAATACGAGTTGGTAAATAGGCAACAATATAAATAGGGATAAACCAATGAAGGAAATGTTCCCCCCAGAGAAGTGCCCGAAGTGTAAGGCTGATACAGTAGTGATGCACTACGATAAAGGCTACCGTGTAGAATGTCCTAACAATCCTGAGTGTGATTGGTATGGAGAGTTTGTTTTTGATGAGGATAAAAAGGTGAAGTTATGAAACAGATATTTAGTACCAATACTCTACTCATCACTTTCTTGGTCGTCTTAGCCTGTCTTGTTGGCTTTGCCCTTGGCTTGCGTTACGGCTATATGGATGGTAGCCAGCATACTACCGAGATAAGAAACCAGATGCTAGACATAAAACCTTATGACGCCAGTCTACAAATAAAGGATTTGGAATACTCGGACATTTCACCAGCAGGCTTTACTATTTACTTTGACACAAAGGACACTACGGGGAACGTAATAAGTTCCGATGATATTAATGACCTTGTGGTTCAATGGACAGTTTATCCATCTGATGTATTCTCTACAAGCAATGTGTTAATTGGATTGCTGCACAGACCTTCACTTAAAGCAACAATAGAAACCTATCCCGAAGGCGGGACAGTGATGTTTCGTATAATAGATGCTAACTTCCCACAAGTCAATTATGGCAGTTCGTGGTTTTATATTGACTTACCAAGACCCGATGAATCTGTTTTGCCACCACCTTATATGCCAACAGAGGCAAGATAAAAAGAAATGAAACGCAAGATACTGACTGACTTAATCATTGGATGGCTATTGTTCATATCTATGATTGCTACCATCGTTATCGAACAGCACCTAGCCTATCCATGGAATAGAATAACTAATGGGCTATGGTTTGTCGAAACGGTTGCCATGACGTTCTTTTTTATTAGAGGCTCATATAGACTTGTCAAATACGAGACAGGCAGAAGACAATGAAGCAAGGCACAGCCAGTGTTCTATTCGGTTGTCATTCTTTCATACACTCCATAGTCGTCTATGTGGCTTGGTGCAAACTCTATCATCACACACCTAACTTTTGGGAAACGGGTTGTATCATTCTCCACGATATAGGACACTGGGGAAAGGATTACCTTGATGACTATGACCAGAAAAAGAAGCACGGGGAACTTGGGGCAAAGATTGCCATGATATTATTTGGCAGGAAAGGCTATGATCTAATAACAGGACACAATCCTTACAATGGTTCACCAAGAAGCAAACTCCACGATCCTGACAAATACTCTTGGGTAATAGCTCCTCTCTGGTGGATGATGTCAAACTGTATCTTTGAACCGAAACTACAGCGCAAAGGGAATACTAAAAGGGAATCGGCTGTAATGTTCAAAGAGGCTATGCGAGAGAATATGGGTACTGGGTTCAAAGAACTAGGGCATGAGATTTATATGAAGCAATGGGGACACTACCAAAGCAAGGAGTAATCTAAAATGAACACCATAGACATACAAGCCATATTTGGCAAGGACTACAACGAGTTCTCAGAGATAGACCCGTTCAATCCACAAAACAAAGTAAGTGGGTATATCTCAAGAAAACCGACTGAGTTTTATGGGGCACTCATAATAACACACATCAACGACAAGCCCGTAAACTCGCAACTAATTATGGGTTCTCCCAAGATGCATTATCCTTTCCAAACAATGCAAGACGGGTCACGTAAATATAACTTCCCGATAGCCAAGTATATAGAAGCCTACGAAAAAATTGATGGATGTGTTAGTTTTGAAACAAAGATTTTACTAGTAGATGGGACTTACCAAAAAATCGGCAAACTATATGAACGTGTTGTTAATGGAGAAAAGATTAAAATATTGAATTATGATTTTAATACTAAAGAGGTTGTGATAGATACAATTATCACTGCTGTAAGAAAATTTTTAAATGGGACATTCGTTAAAGTAAAGTGCAGGGGGAACCATGACCATAGTGGAAATTTTACTGTGAATTGCACTTCAAACCATAAGTTTTATACAGAAAAGGGGTGGAAAGAAGCAGGCGAATTACTCGTTGGAGACAGAGTATTTAGATACATGGAACACTCATTGCCTTTTGTTGTTTATGAAATGGTAAAGGGTTGTATATTGGGTGATGGTATACTATATAAACAAAATCTGATGGGTAACGCTAGGTTTGAGATATCGCAATGCCAAAATCACCGAGAATATATTGAATTAATATTAAAAATACTGAAAGACTTGGTAAATGCTCCAATTGATATTCTACATAAAAATTGTAGCGATGGATGGAATAGACAAACACAATATAGGGTAAGAACAAAACAAAGTGCTGCTTTTAATAAATTATATGAAGAAATGTACTCAAAAAGGGACTTTCGTAAACTAGATTTAACTCCTATAAGTTTGGCTTTTTGGTATATGGATGATGGAAGTTTATGTAAAAGCACAAAACAAAGACCTAGAGCCATGTTGCATACACAAGGTTTTTCAGATAAAGAGATCGGGGGTTTGTCATACGCACTAAGATTAAAAGGAATTGATAGCACAATTGAAACTGTAGAGGGATATAAAGTTATTGTTACTAGAGCAGATGCAAGTGATAAATTCTTTTCGCTTATATCTCCTTATATTCCTAAAAGTATGCACTATAAATTGCCTGAATCTTACAGAGTAGAAAAAAGTTATTTTGAGCAAATTAACATAAATATGGAGCAGGATATTGACCTATGCGATGTCATAGGAATTGAACCATCAATAAAGCGAAAACATCAATATGATTTACATACCAATAATGGCAACTATTTCGCCAATGATTATCTTGTTCACAATACAAACATCTTGTCTTATTCCTATTCCGATGGTGATAATCAATTCACAACATTCAAAACTCGATTAAGGCCATTCTTAACACCTGGCAGGTTTGGTGATTTCTTAGGTATGTGGAGAGAAGTAGCAACCGATTATTTTACCGAGATAGAAAGAGAAATGGACAGGTCAAACTGCAATCTTTCCTTTGAGTTATTCGGATCTCGCAATACGCACCTCATCGTATATGACGAGCCTTTGACTTTCAAGCTGTTATTCGGTGTAACAAACGAAGGCAAGATATTATCACCTACTCAACTAAAGAATCCTGATTTACCTATCCTTGAACCAATGCAGGTCATAGACAAAGATTATGCATTAAACTATGAAGCGACTCAAAAAGAACTCCAGTCCAAACTAAAAGAGTTAGACGATGGCTACTACGCTGGCATGGAGGGTACAGTCTGGTATCTCCAAACTCCTGATGGTAAATGTATCCAACTAAAGAACAAGCCAGAAACGATAGAAACGATTCACTTTACTCAAGGATTAAGCATAAGTAAGAACAGCATCATAGCCACCTGCTGGAATGCTTTTGAGAATACGGACACACTAACTTTGGATTTTATCGCACAGCTTTTGCTTGAGGAATTTCCTCAGCACCAGATTGACGCTAACCATATCCTTATTCATAAATGTATCCAGTTTGTAACCGAAGAAGCACAATTCAAGGCAGAAGTACTGAATGCCTATAAAACAACGGGTATGAATATCCTGCTACAAAAAACTGATGTTATGCGTCAACTCTCAACCAAGTTCCCGAAGAACAAAATGAAGAAGGTTTACAGTATTATTGCTAAAGGATAATTATGAAACCGATTGACATCACCCTAGCCAAAGGTGCTATATTCTCAGAAGACAGGCAATACCGCTATGCCCTGTGGAGAGTATGGAGTCCTCCAAAGCCTATTCTAATGCTGGTAGGTCTAAATCCTTCTGATGCTAACGAGTTTAAGAATGACCCGACAATAACCAGGGGAATAGTTAGAGCAGACAGGAATGGATTCGGCGGTTTTCTTATGGCTAATCTCTATGCCTATGTATCCACTGATCCCAAAGCCCTATTGAATAATCACAATACTGTTGGAGAACTCACCGACTACTACATCAAGCAGATGGTTATCCTTTCCGCTAGGCAACTCTGCGGATGGGGTAGTTTCAAGCCAGTATCCCAAAGAGCACCTGCTGTCCTGACAATGCTTAAAGAGCCTTACTGCCTCGGTATAAACGCAGATGGACAGCCAAAACATCCACTGTATGTCGGCTACGATGTTCCTATGGTTAGGTACTCCCCTTAGCCCTTAATAAATGGGCTGTTTCTATTGACAACAAAGTTTTGTATTAGTATACTGTATGTAGTGGTTAATCAAAGGGAACAACAATGACGTATGTCGTAACCAAAATCATAAAAGGCAACCCCTATCTCTACGAAGTCCGCAGCGAAAGAGAAGGAGATAGAGTAAGGCAAGTATTCGTCAGATACCTCGGCAGAGTAGGTAGTGCCAAGGCTGAGGCAAGAGCAGCCGAAATAGGTATGGAGGAAGCTCCTGAGAGAAGAACGCCAGCACCGAGGCGTACAACTACTAGCCCGATAGATACCGAAGCAACTACCTGGTATCGTGGCTTATTACCAGAGCGTGCAGTATCGGAAACTGGCGAATACTACTCTTCGTCAAAAGAAGTTGCTGAGGAATACGCAGCAGCAGCCAAAGTCGGTGGCAAAGAGGGCAAGATGCGTACTCTCCAAACCCCACAACTAACTGGCAAGTTCTATGAAACCACTAACAAAGAACAACTGGCTGAGGACTTAGATATTGAGACCGATCCATTCAGGCAAGGGGTAGAGTTTGACAAAGCCGTGATAGATAAACTGTCCAAACAGGGATACAGTGGAGTCCACTATACTACGGGGACATTTGAAGAAGAGGAACTCCATGTATTCCCTAAGAAAGCAGAACCGCAACCGATACCCGAAGCAGTTACACGCACAGTTGAGGAAAAGGTTGAACCCGAACCCGAAATAATATCCACTCCTGCGGAAGCAAAGGACTACATCATCAAGAAAGAACCTGAGCCGTTCTTGCCATCTGGATTCAAATACATGGTTTACCAGTCCGATAACACCCCGATGTATATCTCTGGTGATACACCCGAAGAAGCAGCAAGTAAATTGAAACAAGGACATGAAGTTGCTTCTGTGAAAGTTGAGGGAGAACAAGAGGTTACGCAATTAAAGGAATTAGGTTGGTCTGACTCTCGGATAGCAGAACTAGACCAAGCAGAGAGAGCCAGTATTATCAGGAATAAAATAACTCCTGAAGGTGCTTTAGAGGTTACACCACCTGTTAGTGAGGGGGTGGGGCTGACGAAATTAGGGGGCTTATAGAAGATGAAGTGGTTAATGATAAGTTGAATGTATTGTCGGAGGAACACCGTAATCTAGTAAAGGGCTTTAGGGTCAATCCTAATCTAAGAGGTGCTAACGCAGCTTGGAATAATACCTATAAAACCATAGATGTTTCATCTTTGTTAGCAGCCAAAAAATTAGAGTCGTCTACAATAAACCACGAAGTAAGACACGCTATATTAGATAACTTAATTATAAATAATAGAGGTGTAGTTGATGATTTTGCAAGTGAAAATGGGCGGGTAGTTGATTGGGTTGAATTAGAAAAACTTGCTAAGTCGTATAAGAATAGACCAAATACCATTGTAGAAGCATTTAATATTAAATATGCTAAATTATCGGAGGCTTTCGCCAAAGCCGAGGTTACACCACAACCTACCACCCCTTCGGTTACACCACCTGTTAGTGAGGGTGAGGGAAAGCCTAGAACATTTTATCGTGGACAAGTTCCTGGAGAACCTAAAAGAATCCCAACTGTATTCAGCGAAGCAGAAGGTAAAACATTTGTTGCAAGAACGGCTAAGTCCGCCAGAAACTACGGTGAGAATATTGAAACAATTACTGCTAAACCAGATGCAAGGATTCTATATACGGAAGATAAAGAATTTTGGAGGGTTATCGGTAAACGTAAACCACCGAATATGTCTATTTACTCATTGAAGGGTGACTTAATTGATAATATAAACCTTGCTATTGCTAAGGCTAAAGAAGCAGGATATGACGCTATATCATTCCATCCACCACACGATGCTGATATAGGAACAATAATACTTAACGATAATGCTTTTATTCGTGAAACACCTGTTACCCCAGAAGTTACAAGAGCAAAAGCGACAATAACCCAACATATTTTGGGAGAGATTAGATATATAGATATTCGTTTGGAGGGTAGACCATCAGTTAGTGTGGCTAGGGCTGATGAGGGATTATCGGAAGATGTTTTAATTGAGAGGGCTAAAAAATATTGGGACTCTAGAGATAAACAGGAGTCAATAGCGAGTAATTTGAGGGCACAATACAATAAACAGGTTTATGTTGGAACTTTACCCACAAGCGATGTAGATACAACTTTGTCAGGTTACTATGCGTATGTATTAAAGGAAAGAAAGAAGGGTGGGAAATTTCAAATATTAGAAGCGGTTAATCTTGAAGAAGTTCCATTAGCCCCTACAGCGACTACAGGGGCCGTGGTAAAGCCTCCTGTTGTTACCCCAGAGGTTACAAAACTTATTACCTATCAAGGTGACGAAGTTGGTATTGGAGAAATGGTTAATTTTGGTGCTTTCGGCGATAGAGGTATATTGGTAGGCGGAACGGCGAAAGATGCTATGGTAAGACCGATACAAACTAAAGAAGGAAAACTTACTGGGTTTAAAGATGCTGTTAATGTAAAAGACTCTTTTAGAAAGATACATGAACCATTACCTATTTCTCCAGAAGAAACCGCAATTATAGAAAGAGCAAAACAGGAAGTAACCGCCAAGTTTGCCCCCAGACCGCTTGGGGAAGAAGGTATCACGATGGCAGGGAAGGGCAAAGAGGTAATACCTGCCGAACCAAAAATCAGCGAACCTACAATTGCCGAACCAAGCATTAGCGAGCCAACAATCACTGAGCCAACACCCGAAAGTGGCACTCTATTAGCCAGAAACCAAGAAACCCGCCTGTCTGCTGAAACAGGAGAGCCAACTGAGTTCAAATACGAATGGTATATGCGGAAGGGTAAGAAATATCCCGTTGAAGTTCATAGGGTATTTACCAAAAATGAGCAGATAGTAGCGGATGACTTAATCTCTGAAGGCATGACTCCTGCGGAAGCAGCCCAAAGGATTTCTCCTGAGACATCCTACCAGAAAGCGGAGAAATTCAGTTATGCCAAATCTTCTTATGAAAAAGACCAAAAGGAAATAGAATCTAAGAAACAGGCAGAGCAGGCAAAGGCTGAGGAAATTGCCCAAGATAAAGCCCGCTTCGAGGAAACCTACAAGCAGTTATCTTCCACAAGAGGGCTTAAGCCAACCACCATTAAAATCACAGCACCAGAGGGGAATCCTACCGAGATTGAGGGATACGACATCGGCAATGGTATCGGTGTGGCTAAATTCAAAGTGGGCGATTATTCGATTACGCATCTTGGTACTGGTTTAGCTATGGGACACACCTGGCAGAAACGGAGTGACGCTGTAGCTCTGGCAAAGGCAATAGCCAAAGTAGGTAACTGGACACAATACACCAAAGAGTCCGATGTTCCTAGAGAGATGATAGACAAAGCATCCGCATTAGTAAGGGCTTTTACGCAACGAGAACTTAGTAGTGATTTGGCTGGCGATATTACAACGAAAGTTATCCCTGCCACTAAGACTACCCCAAAACGGGAATCAATTTTAAGTGGTGAACCTGTAATTGAGGAATCAAGAGAGTTCGCTTCTGGTGAAACCGCAGGTTGGAAAGTCGCAGAAAAACTACTTGAGGCTTATCCTA
>Ga0180732_1001531_pt1 | contig 14110 bp, 17 predicted proteins | sample KR11_01MetaG_FD_148674 | JGI IMG/M metagenome (GOLD analysis project Ga0180732, IMG submission 148674) | Groundwater microbial communities from the Olkiluoto Island deep subsurface site, Finland - KR11_0.1 MetaG | ecosystem: Environmental > Aquatic > Deep subsurface > Groundwater | place...
TAGGCTCAAATTGGAAAGATATCACGATACATCATCTTCTCACACATACATCCGGCATTCCTGATTTTCAATCCGTTTTCTGGTTGAATAGCGCGACAGAAGATGAGATCATCCAGAGATTCATGCACGAACCGCTTGAATTCAAACCAGGGGAAAGATACGGGAAATACAGTAATACCGGTTACATCCTGCTCGGAGCTATCATCGAGCAGGCTTCGGGACGTTCATACCCCGAATTCCTTCAGGAGAACATCTTTGATCCTGTGAACATGACAGGATCAGGTTACGAACTGAATGGTGATATCGGAACTGTCGGATATCTCAACGACTACCTGAAGACCTTTTCCCTCATATCACCAAAGAGCTATGCTGCGGGCTGGATGCATTCCACAGCCGCCGACTTGTTCCTATGGGATAAGGAATTGTACACAGACCGTTTGATACAGCAGAAATCACATGATGAGATGTTCACTGAGCAATTATCAGTACATCAATTTTTCCTTTACTTCTCTGGCTTTTTTCTCATCTGTAAGCCTCTGCAAAAGCGCAAGACCAAACTCCATGGCAGTCCCCGGACCCTGGGATGTCATTATGTTCCCATCCTCCACAACAGGTCTGTCAATGTACTTTGCATCTTTCAAATCGGTCTCCATCCCCCTGAAAACAGTGGCTTTCCTGCCTGCGAGGATGCCTGCTTTTGCAAGGACTGTCGGCCCGGCGCAGATGGCGGCAACCATCTTTCCTGCTGAGTTGTATTTATTAATTAGTTCGATGACGCGCCTGTCATTTCCGAGATTGACATAACCCGGAGAACCTCCCGGTAGGATTATGATATCATATAATTCCCTGCTACTGTCCAGGGGCGCATCAGGCTGGATCTTAATCCCCCTTGCACCTGTAATTAGCCCATCCTTCAAACCTGCGATGGTAACAGTTACTCCGCCTCTTCTCAATATATCGACTATGCTTGTGAGTTCGATCTCCTCAAAGCCTTCAGCCATTAAAACCAGTGCTTTTGCCATATTAACCTCCAATATTTCCTGTCTCTTCATCCTCCATTCCTTTTGCCATAAGGAATCCTCTTGCTCTTTCTGTATATTTGAACCGGGCAACCTTTTCCCAGAACGCGCTCGAATGGTCGGGGTGCACAAGATGTGTCATCTCGTGAAATATCACATAGTCAAGCACCCACTTTGGCATATCAAGAAGCCTGTGTGATATCCGGATCGTGCCTTTTGCTGGCGTGCAGCTGCCTCTTACTTTTTCCTGGTTAGTAACAAATACTATGGAATTTACCACGAGTTTCTCCCCGAAAAACGTTCTGTTAAATTCATCAAACCTCTTCTTCAGATAATCATCTTTATTTGCCTGGGTTTTCAAAACCTTTTGTTCTATCTTTTGCTTCATCTTCTCTATCAGTTTACTCTCCTCTTCCCTGTGCAATCCTGCGGGGATATAAATGAAAAGAGTATCTTTTACCATTTTAGCCTGAATCGTTTTTTTCCTGTCAGGGCTCCTCACGACCTTGATTTCCATTATTTACTCCTTTTTTAATGACATTTATGTTTCTGTCTATGATATTTCCAGTAATTAACCCCTTTGAATAATGGAAGATCGAGGATTTTGGCTTAGAATATATTTATATATTATTAAACTAAATCTACATTATCAGGATAAGATATGAGGAGTAAGATTTCGCATATGCGTATGACGCTTGAAAAGACTATATTGTGGTGGGTAGCCTTGTTAGCCATTATAGGCATCTCCATACCAAAGTTTATTTAACTTATTTCAGGCATGTTCCGGGCGGCGCTTTTGTTCAATAGTATTGACAATATCCAGGAATACCCTTAGATCATTCAACGCGCAATCAAAAAAGCTTCTTATTTCCAGGTGGGTCATTCTATCAATTATTTCCCCCACATTAGTCAGTATAAGAATCGAACTGATGTAAATAAGAATGACATGTTGAGGCAACAGGAGCAGCGGTTCGTTAACGGCTGCCTGCAGATTCAGGATTATCGCCAGGGTCCCCCCGATGATGAAAGAGACAAGATAACCATTGATCATCCAGTAAGACCGTTCATTACTCTGAACTATAAAAGGAACACAAATGACCAGGATGGTAAACCATATTTTGATCATAAAAAAGCTTGAGGCGCCATAATAACTTATTATCAGCCGAACGATCTGGTTCCCCTCCTGCATAAGTCCCTGCTGTTCTATCATATATAAACATGTTAAAGCATCACCAAGGCCCCATGTCAGGAACACCAGTAAACAGAGCGCCCCTTGCAGTCGATTGAACCAGAACGAAGAATATTTGTTGGTGTTTCTCATTTTGATCACTTTGTGTTCGATAACCCACCATCATAATAATGAGTATCATAAAATAGCAAACAACTTTTAGCTCTCTTTGGATTTAAACCTATCTCATGGAAAAAATTGGGTTTATAAAGATAAGACATTTGTATATAGACAGCAATAATTGAATTATATGTGGAGTGTAATACAGGAAAAATTCAGGAACCACCCGGCTCAGGAGAAGGTAATAAGGCTGCTACTGGAGCGTGGTTTCCAGATAAACGCACATGGTCGCGTGGTCTCAGGGAACATTGAAATAGCCCATACCCAGATAGCAAATGAGATCAGCGTGGACAGGAGGGTCGTGGATGCGACCTGCGATGCTATCCTTAAGGATACGAAGCTCAAGCAGATATTTAACAACGTCCGCACGTTGCCCTTCCTCAGGGATGTAGCGCAATATCTCGGTCTGGGGGTCGTAATAATAACTCCGGACGATGCAGCGCGCAAAGGGCTTCTTGGGGCTGTGGCTACTGAAGTGGCTGAACACGGGAACATCATCAGACAGGCGGTCTCAGACGATCCTTACCTGACGGAAAACCCAAAGCTCACGATCATTATCGAAGGCAGGGTCAGCGGGGGGCTCGTAAAAGCGCTCACCGGGATAAAAGGCGTAAAGAGCGTGACTGTGTATTAGAATCGAACCGGGTCCACAGTTGTCTCAACGGTATACATATACATGATGACAATGTGGAGTTACATTTCCTCAAGCATCGTAAATCCATAGAACAGCTTTTTATCAATATCATTCAGACCTTCGAGGTCATCATGCTCTATAGTTACTCCGTTAGCAGCTAATAAATTCCCGTCAACCTTTGAAGATTCATGCATTATTACGGAATCAGCAGTGATCTTTCCAAGTATCCGGCAGTTCCGTCCGACCCTCACCTTTTCCCTGGAATCAATATTTCCATGAATGGTGCATCCGGAGCCCGTAGCAATAACGCCAGTTGTGCGGATGCTGCCGAAAAGCGTAACGTGGTTCCCCATGGATATGGAGCGGGCGCGGATGTTACCGAGCAGGCGGCAGTGGCTTCCGACCACGGCGTGCGAGATCGTTTTTATCATCTCAAGGTCCATCCTTGTCCTGTTGGGGATCGACATCACCCTGTTCGCAGGTTCATCCTCTGAGAACAGCTCATCAAGCGCCTTTTCAACCTCTTCTTCATTCCCCATCTGCAAAAGCGCCATCAGATAAAAGAAAATGAACATCATGATCGGAAGAGGGTTTCTTACGATTATCCATCCTTTTACTTCGTAACCCCCATCGATCTTAACATTATTCCCCACATCAAGACTGCCTGCGGTATGGAGTTTTCCTTTGATGTTCACAAATTCCCCAATATATGCATCCGTCTTTGTCCTGACATCACCAGCGATCTCTGACCAGAGATCGATCCTCACATCCTTCTCAGAGAGTATGTTTCCATTGATCTTCACATGCTCTCCAGCCACAACGCTGTTGCCTATCAGCCCGAAACCCAGCTCCGCATAGTTCCCAACGATGATGTCGCCATCAACTACTATGGAGTGTTCTTCCATTATTGTGTAATCCGGTATTATCAGTCCCTTCAGTTCAGTTATATCAATGTCTCCACTTCATTATAGTTCCAGGGTATGATAAATCTTAATATCATTCACTGCGTTGAAGCGGTCATGTGCGAACTCAGGATAATCTTCAAGGGAAAGGTCATAATGGAAGACGTGGTACGAATAAAAGTTGACGGTGATTCGATCAAACTTTTCGGAATGCTTGGAGAGGAAAAAACGGTTTCCGGCAGGATAAAGGATGTCAACCTGACAAAACAGGAAGCTATAATAGAAGTTTGAATAATATTTACAGTAGTTTATGTTTCTAAGTGCTAATAGATAAAGAAAGAATAGAGCGGTTAAAATTATTAATGAAAACTAACATGACTATACAATAATGTTCGATATAAAAGTGATTATAGAAGGGGATTACCTTATTTTTGTTATAGGAAATCTATTAGCCGATTTAGGTATGGCAATATTTGCGATTACAACAGTATATAGCCAGAAGCAAACAGGAAAAATGTTATCATATCTTGAAAATATGAAAAGCCAAGGAAATATTAATACAATGGAATTTCAAACGATTAGAATAGGTTTTAATGTAATGAATTGGCAATTAATAGAAAACGTATTTGAGATAAATGATCTGGAACAAGATAAGATGTACTTAAGAAAAATTTTTAAAAAAGATAAACAGTTAATGGAATACCAAAAAATGGTTTATTTCCTCCTTCCGGTGGGAGTCTGCATTCAAATTATTGCATTGATTATTCCTATAATATAAAAATATTAAATAATACTGTCTGTTTTGCCTGAACCTGTTTAGAAAAATATATGTAGTATCAAGTCGTTATACAATACATGACACAAGCATTAGTGGTGGCTATGATGGTATGTCTATGAGGTGGCGGTGATGGGCATTTACTTGTGGATGAATCAAGAAGTACAGGGCATTGTAATAGAGCCAGAACATGTAATTAATGCCACATCTGGCCAATATCAATACCAAGGGTATAATCCTAGTGGATTGGAACTCCTGCACTGTGTAGCTGGAATATTTTTTTTAGGAAGTCCCACGAATGAAGGAGATATAGGAAAATACCTAGAAGTAGTTCGTGATAAAAGGTTAATACCCCTTTTTATAACTGATAGTAACGGTTGTGGTTTATTACGTCAACTTAAAATACCTTTTAAACAAATTGTAGATTACAATGGAACTCAATTATATGAAACGTGGTCTATGACGTTGACGAAGGAACAATTAATACATATATTCAATTTCCCTGATTTCCAAATTACCTTGAATCAAGAACAGAAAAAATTAAAAGATATGCTGGATAAGGAACCGACTCTTAAAAACCCAGCGCTACTTGAATATAAGAATGTAACTCTTAAGAGCATTTTTAAAGCCTTTCAGGACACAGCAAACCTTGTGGAAGCATGTGAATCGGAAAAGAGGTAATTTTTTTGACTAATTCAATTATAATGGTGGATTTAACTAAGACCAAGAATAAAGATTTAGATTTAGCTTTAAAAACCTTCACAGAAAGAAGAAAAGAATTTCATGTAATATTTGATGATGTCAAAAAAAAATATGGGGGGGGCTATTCTCCTAAAATTATCCAAGAAGCATTAGCTCGTTATAGTACTAAAGAATGCATATATGATGCTAAATATATATTTCCACAAATTGAAAATATCAATTTATTAGAAAATAAACCATCTTGCGAGCAAAAAGTATTCGATAAGATAGCGGATGAACTTAGTGTGTCTGACCTTGGTGCGTCTAAAATTCTTGTGTCTGGTGAAAGATTGAAAGATGTTTACGATACACTCAAAAAAATAGATGATCCTGACTGTAAGAGAATCGCAGAGAGATTTGATGACAAAGGTCTGCTTAGAAGTGTGTGCAATAATTTGGCTAATATAATTAAACTTAAGGACATCAATAAAATGTGCTCTGTATTTTTAAATAATATTAATCAGTTCTCAGAAATATCATCCCTAAGAGCATTTACAGAATGGTGCGATACTGCTCAAAGAAACGCAATTTTTGAGGGGTTAGATAAAGAAGACGTGTTTAAGTTTTATCATGATTTAATAAGCACTCATGTACGTGTTCCGCATTATGAAACACTTATTTTATCATACATTATTGTAATTGATGCATTGGATTATGCAGAAATAGAACCAAGCGTTAACAAACAACAGGTTAGGAAATTGCTTTTAAATATATATGATCAGATATTTAGAGAATTTAAACTTAGAAAAAGAATACTTGAACAGATAAAAACAGCATTAACAATATACAAATCACAAAAAATCGACAATAATATTATTAAGGAGCTAATTGAGCAATATTTAATTATTTATAAGAACGTTTTGACAAATGTTAGGTCAGAATCAAACGAATCAAACAAAAACAAGCTAATAAATAATGAGCCGAGATTCAGTGATTGGAAAGAATTCGCAAAAATGAGTTATATAATATAAAGATTATTAATTTATGAGAGTAAAAGTCGCAATAAACGGATATGGAACGATTGGAAAACGCGTGGCAGACGCGGTGGCAGCCCAGGATGACATGGAAATAGTCGGTGTCGTGAAAACCCGCCCCGGCTTTGAAGCAAAAATAGCTCTTGAGAAAGGTTATGAGCTATATGCCGCTGCAAAAGAGAACATCGACGATTTCAGGAAATCAAAGATCGATGTCAGTGGGACGCTTGAGGACCTGCTGGAAAAGGCGGACATAGTTGTCGATGCCACGCCGGGCGATACAGGCGAGGAATATAAAAAGCTGTATGAAAAACACGGTGTCAGAGCTATCTGGCAGGGCGGGGAAGAACATGAACTGACCGGATTCTCATTCAATTCGGAAGCCAATTACCATGATGCCCTGGGCAGGCAATTTGCCAGGGTCGTTTCATGTAATACGACCGGTCTTGTGAGAGTGCTGTATGCTCTTGATTCTGCTTACGGTGTCAGGAAAGCCCGCGTAACTCTTATGAGGCGGGCTGCAGACCCGGGAGATATAAAGACTGGACCGATCAACGCGCTTATCCCTGACCCCATCAAACTCCCGTCTCATCACGGACCTGATGTAAATTCCATTCTTCCAGACGTCGACATAACCACTATGGCTGTGAAGACCTCCACGACTCTCATGCACCTTCACGCGCTGAATATTGAACTTAAAAAGAAATGTTCCGAAGATGAGATCATAGAACTCCTCGGGACAAGACCCCGCATCAGGCTCGTCAGTAGCAAAGACCGGATAAAATCCACAGCAGAAGCCATGGAATATGCAAAAGACATGGGAAGACCCAGGGGCGATATGTGGGAGAACGTAGTGTGGAAGGACTCGATCGCTATCAACAAAGGAGAACTGTATTTCTTCCAGGCGATACACCAGGAATCAGATGTTGTCCCTGAGAACGTGGATGCCATACGCGCGCTCCTCGAAATTGAAAAAGACGGGATGCGCTCAATAAAGAAAACGAATAAAGCTCTCGGTTTGGCTACCTCGTAAAATTATTGCGTAACATTTAATAAGGTTCGAAACAACTTCATATATTATGAATAAATTATTTTCAGCCTGTATTTGCGCTATCGTTCTGCTGATACTGGCTGGTGGGGTCAATGCGATTTCCGTAGAGAACGTAAAGAAACTCGATATACCTGAAACAGACCTGTGGGATGTCGTACTCAGCCCGGACGGAAAGCAATTAGCGTATGGTGCCTACGATGAAGCGCGTTTGCAGCAGGTTTATGTCATAAACACCGATGGCACAGGTAAGAAAAAGCTGACAGAAGACCCAAATAAAAAATGGGAGCTTGCATGGGGAAAGGATAAGATCGCTTATGTATCTTTTGGAAAAGGAGGACTGGAGAAGATATTCGTAATAAACCCTGACGGGACAGGGAACGCCCAGCTCATTCCCGACATTACGAGGCAGGGAAACGCGGATTCTGACAAGCCGCCAGCATGGGCGGCGCCTTCATGGAGCCCGGATGGCAGATCGCTTGTATATACATCACTTGACGAAAAAGAAAATCCGAAGATGTACAGAGTGAATAATGACGGCACAGGAAAGGAACTGGTTTTTGAATCTGAATTCAGGCAGTGGAGCCCGGTATTCAGCCCGGACGGCAAAAAACTCGTATATGTATCTTATCCTGAGACAAAATTCAAAGAAGAGCTTTTCGTACTGGAAGGAAATATCAGCAGGCAGCTAACATTTGACGAGATAAAGAAAAACTATCCTGTATGGGGACCTGAGGATACGATAGTATTCGTTTCATATGAAAGCGTGACGTCGTCCGGAGAAAAAATATTTGCAATAGATCAGGATGGGACTAACAGGAGACTGTTAATTGACTTAGATCATAAACAGAGAAGTCCCTCTTTCAGCAGCGACGGCAGGAAATTCGCATATGCGGCAATTGATGTCTCTGGAAATGTCAAGATAGCAGTAGGGGATGTAACCGGAATAACTGGCACAGCAAGTCCTGTGATCACTACTGCAACACCTGCATCCATGACTCCTTTAAAGACGAAGACGCCGTCGATAACAAAAGAGACGCCGGAAGAGAATGGCAATGTCCTGTGGACAGTGTTCATGGTCCTTGCCGCGGCAGTAATATTGCTGCTTGTTGTGATGGTATTAAAAGATCACTTCAAAAAATGATCAATCCACTTTAAATGGGAGCAGTCCTTTTTTCTTTATCCACCAGTAGGCAGCCCATGTGGCTAATACGGTAGATGTAATAATTAGGGCTAAATACCACAATCTGTCTTCAGGACCGAGTTCAAATGCTGAACTGCCCAGAACAGTGGCGATCGTATTGGGCACAAGCACAGCAGTGCCAAGTATAGTAAGCCATGCTACCACCAGGGCAAGTCGGTTATTCAATATCTGGAGCTGGTTGTTGTATATGCTCTGCAGCACTTCAAGTCCAGAAGCCAGCACTTCTGACATGTGTTCACTTAGAGCGATATGCCTGTTAACATCATCAGAAAGAATGCCCACCCTCGCAAGCAATTTAGGGTTGTCTGTGATGACCTCGGCATCCCCGTGGCGCAGCGAATTTACTACATCAAGTGTTGCCCACAGCGTGTCAAGGTAGCTAATGAGAGCATGCTTCATATTGTGTATCTCAGGGGCGATAGAAGCTCTTGGAGCCGTCGTGTCAACCAGCATCCTTGTCAACTCATCCCCCTGCGCCTCTATCTCACGCAGATGGTCAAAGTTCCTGTTGATGTTCTCATCTATTATTCTTGTAAGTATTATTGTCAGTTTATCCTGCGTGGCAAGGGTGGGTTTTATCTTTCTCATGAAGGCATCGCCGTAACGGGAAAGCCGGATCAATCGGTTGACATTCTCTTCATGGATCGTGAGTATCAGGTCTTTTCTTATCAGTATCAATATCGGGCTGATGAGAACATCGAATTTCTTAACAGTCACTGCCGGGAGCATCACACCAAGTTCAGTATCCCGGTCTTCATATGCCGATAGATAACTTGAGTGCAGGGTGGGGACAAGGGTGGAACTGAATCCGAGAGCCGTTGCGATGATATCTGAATCTTTCTTTATGTCTTTTACCGGGAAGTTCAACCAGGATATCGAGGACTCACTAAGGAATTGGATAAATTCGTGGGGATTATCACCGGTCATTTTTAAGGGTTTTCCTCCTGTTACAGGAAGCGCCACGCAGAAAGCGCGCCTGGCGTCAGGCTGGATCACAGCGGTTGGCTCTTTTTTTTCCGGTATTGCTGCTGCGGCATTTTCCTCAGTCATATGTCCCTCGTAGTATGAATAGGATTATTCAAAGTATTAAGAGTTTTCTATGGTTCATTTCAAATACTGCAAGCCATCTCAGTTAATGACTGGTTTATATTATTTTTAAGAAAGGTAAATTTACTTCCCTCTTCATACCTGACCCTTTGAAAAAAATCACATGATCGGCAGGATAATAACTTTTTCGCAAATCGTCCATCGATCCTATCCTGACAAAATGTGCCTGAAACAGCCCAGCATATCCTGCCTGCGTTTTTCCCTCCGTTCACACTGCCTATTGAAGTATCAAGTGATGCTTTACAGACCCCTGATTTTTGTGTATTCTCTCCCCCCAATTCTCTACCACATTCGACAATCTCCCAGCAATTTAATTTTCGAGGATTAAACTCAATTATTTTGAAATTATTTAATTTTATATAGAGATGTTCTATTGTTTTCCCGTCGATACCTGCTTTCAATAAAGCAACTCTATAGCTTGATTCTTAAATTTTCGTAAAATATTAGCCGCAGATGAACGCAGATAAACGCAGATGGTTGTTATCCGCGTTCATCTGCGTTTATCTGCGGTTCCATTTATTCAGACCCCATAGCAATCAACTGAATCCTTTTCAGAAGCCATCATTGTATTTTCTTCAGGAAATAGAAATCAGCATTTTCAAAAGTTTGGAGTAAGACTATATTTTATCTCCATTCTCTGAAAAGAATGATTATTGCTGTTATATCCTATATAATCTGGAATTGCCCAATGATGCATTCTTACATTTATATGATACCATCCTCTTTTACTTCTTCTCCTATTTATTTCCCTTCCACAAATCAAGCATTTCATATTTGTCATATCATCTATATTATATCTAAACCACATGATAATATTAACGGCAGGTAGCATCAACAAACAAGATCAAAAAGTGCATTATGCTTCCTATGCGTAAAAACACTCAATGTCCAACAGACCCATCATACTCTTTCTTCAACACCAGCGCATCATCTTCTAGGTTCGGGCTCTCACATATCACCATACCATTAATATTAAAATCCGAAAAAGCCTGCGCAAGTTCCTTGTATTTAAGATCAGATTCATCGAACACAAGGTGTTTTTTTTCTCCTTTATCCGAATATTCTATCCCGGAAACGTGAATATGCATATCATCAAGTCCCTCGCGTCCCAATTTTTCTTCAACTCGCGCAAGGATCGAATTGAACTCCTCTCTGGAATTATTTCTTCCTGCCACTGCATGAAGATGAGAAAAGTCAATGCAGGGCAGCACTCCATCCACTTCGGTTATGGCAAGCGCCTCCTCCAGGCTCCCGAACTGTGATACGCGACCCATGGTCTCTATGCGAAGTGTGATGTCCACTCCTTCGCTTTTTAGTTTCTCTACGATTTCGACAATAGCCTTCTTTATTTTTTCATAGACAACCTCTCGCGGATATTTCTGTATAAAACCTGCGTGTATGACCACGCTTTTTGCCCCGCAGACAGCTCCTATCCTGGCTGAGTTCATGATCCTAACCTTACTCGCTTCAAGTGTCTCTCCTTCTGCATTAAGGTTGATGAAATACGGCGCGTGGACGCTCAATCGTATATCAAGCTGTTTTGCAACCTCGTGAACCGCACGCGCAGTTTTCTCACCCATCTTTACACCCCGCACGAACTCAAGTTCCATACATCCAAGACCGAGTTCATGGACACGCCTGATACCTGAAATACTGTCAGTCCCTTTTGAACTCAGAGGCGTGCCTGCTGTGCCAAATAGCAGGCTCATTCATCCCTCTAAAGTGGGCGGGGAATAGCCATACCACGAGCCCCCCTGCTCAAGGTAATACAGCGCATCCTCAAGCAATTTCTTATGCCCGTCTTCAAAACCTGCAAGTTTCAGGAACAAGGCCTTGCTTTCACCCGTCTCCATTTTTTTTGCACTATTTGAATATAATTCTATAGACCTATCTTCAGTCCTTATGCCCAGTTCCAGGACTTCCCTGGTTTCTGCTATGCCAAGAGTTTCCATAGACTCAGGAAAGACCTGCTTTGCCTTTCCCCTGTTCTCCTTATCAAGGTTTTTGATATCAACACTTTTCCCTGACAATCTTTTGTACTCTTTTTCAAGATATTCCCTGTGTTCCTCTTCATCCCGCGCAAGTCCCCGCAGGAGCGACTTTGCATTCTCCTCCTCTACGAGATCACTGAAAATCGAATAAAATTCCATGCCGAATATCTCAATGGATATCGCTTCTTTAAGAATTTCAGTTATATTGCCTGAATTTTCGTTCATAATGTCACCCGATAAAAAATGATGTCTATTGGTAATAAATATAGCAGTTTCATGATGCAATATTTTTTACGGTGGAAGAACCATTTATAATTGAGAAATGAATGTTTTGAACTTATCTTTGCGACTTAACTATACTTGAGGTACTAAAATGACTGACCACCCCAAAGTCAAAGACTACATGACAACTGAAGTGAACACGGTCTCACCTGAAGATAATGTAAGGGATGTCATAAAGCTTATAAAAAAGACAGGTCACGACGGCTTTCCAGTAGTGCGGGATAACAGGGTAATAGGTTACATATCTGCGGCAGATCTGCTTGAAAAGGGTTTTGATGAGATGGTCTCTTCCATAATGAGCCGGGACATGCTTGTCGCGGATACTGATATGGACATGAACGATGTGGCTCGCGTCATATTCAGGTCTGGCAAGTCAAAACTGCCTGTCGTGGACTCAAGCGAACAACTGCGCGGCATCATAACGAATACCGATGTCATTCGCTCGCATATTGAGAGGACGAGCCCGCAGAAGGTCTGGACACTTAAGAAGACGCTTGAGGCTATCCACAATATCCATGTTGATGTTATCCGGGAAACTGTCAATATCAATGAACTCGTACCCACTCAATCCAAGGTCTATGCGGATGAGCTTGACGGAAGGATATACGAGCTTCGAAAAGGGCTGGCTGAACCCATTGTCGTGATAAGGAAACCGCATAAACTGATCCTTGTGGACGGACACCACAGGGTGGTGGCTGCAAAGAAACTCGGAATCAGGAACATGGACGCATATGTTATACCTCTTGGGGAAGAAGTCCACCTGGGTCTTGAAAAAACAGCAGCTTTATCGGGTCTTCGTACGCTTTCAGACATCAAGATACTTGATTACGCCAAACATCCGCTCATAGAGGTAACAAAGAGATTAAAAAAGAACGATGAGAACGGGCTGGCTGATATAAACCAGCATGATGCCAGCCATTAGGTAAAATCCTGGTCAAAAGACAATAAGTTTGTCAAGGATATCTGATTTTGAAATGAGTCCTGCAAATTCCCCATCTACCCTGACAAGGAGCCGTCCCACTTTCTCTTTATTGAATACCCTTATCACTTCATAAAGAGGCATTTCGCCATCTACGGAAATGATCTTCTTTGTCATAATATCTTTTATCTTGAGGCTTGTTTTGCCATCAGCAAGCGTCTTTCCGATATCTGTGAGCGTCACGATCCCCACAATAGCTGTCTTGTCCTTTACCGGGGCTCCGTGGATATGGTTACCCACCAGTATCCTCGAAGCTTCCTGTATCGTTGCAGTGGCAGGGATAGTAATGGGGTTTTTATGTATATACTCCTTAATGGATTTTTTAGGAAGGGATATCATTTCCAATATAACGAACAATATCGAATTCTGGGTATCATCCCTCCCGATGACCTCACCACGAACGACCATTCTATTTACAGGGGTCGGTCCGATCGTAATACGGTCACCCATATCGAATTTCTTAATATCGCCAATAACATGCACGGTCGCGTTGCACAGGTCAGGATGCCTGACCGTTGTGAAACTGATCTCTGCGGCAGTTGCATTTGGAATGATCTCATCGTTGCGTTTAATTGGAACTACCGTTTCTTTTTCCATCTCTAAAAGACATAAAGCGCGGTAGGTCTCACCCGTGGCTTTGTACCCGCCTTTGGGTCCAGGCACGCCCTCGACAAGCCCAAGAGCTTTGAGCGACTGCATCTGGTTCCGGACCGTTCCGGGATTCCGGTCAATGATCTCTGCAATGTCTTCCCCTTTGATCGCCTGTTTTTTCTCCCTGTATAAACTGATGAGCGAAGTCAATATTTCTTTTTGGATGGGTGTGAGTTCCATAATTAGCCTCATTTTAGTACAAATTATTAATTTTACTAATTATTAATGGTTGATAGTTATATATGTATTTTATCGAAGCCTCTTAATGAGTTTTATTAGCTTCAACCTTTCGCTACTTTTTCTCCCATTTCTCAAGTGACAGCACCATGGACAGTGTTTTCCCCTTTATTATCTCATCGCGTATCCTGCTTTCGTTTTTCTCCACTTCGACCGCCCTGCGCGCTATCTCGTATCCTCTTTCCTTCGGGACTACCACGACGCCGTTATCATCTCCC
>Ga0180732_1001532_pt1 | contig 14088 bp, 33 predicted proteins | sample KR11_01MetaG_FD_148674 | JGI IMG/M metagenome (GOLD analysis project Ga0180732, IMG submission 148674) | Groundwater microbial communities from the Olkiluoto Island deep subsurface site, Finland - KR11_0.1 MetaG | ecosystem: Environmental > Aquatic > Deep subsurface > Groundwater | place...
AAGCCGGCCAAAAACTCAATGTGGTCGCCCAAAAACTCGCTGGAAAAAAAGTGAACACCATCTCCGCAGTGGAAAAATTTGCCAACGAACTGCAAGGAAAAGGAATCACTGTCACAAAAGGAAATAAACTTAATTTCAAGGGATCTGATTTTGAAGGTTTAAAAGGCGCGCAAACACTGATCCAAAATGTATGGAATCGCGCAATCAAAGTAGCAAAAAGTGGTGATGCGCTACAGGTCCACAGGACAAAATCATTCATCGATGAAATCGTAAATTACGGTAAAGAAGCTGAGGGTCTTTCGGGCAGAGCTCAGACTATGTTAAAATCATTTCGTCATGCACTCGATGAAATACTTGATATAGAATTCCCAGTGTATAATAAAGTTAATACACAATTTGCGGAAACAATTCAACAGCTCAATAACATTGGCGCAGCTCTTGGAAAATCATTCAGATTGGGTGATACATTCGCTGATGCAAAATCAGGTGTGGCTCTGCGTAGGATTTTAAGCAATACTAGTAGTCGAGCAGAAATACTTCGCCTACTTGACGGCATGCAACAGGTGGCTAAAAAATATGGGATCAAAATAGATGATGATATTATTACCCAAGCAAACTTTGCAGATGTGCTTGAAAAAATACTCGGATCTGAAGCGCCAACTAGTTTTCTCGGACAATTTGAAAAAGGATTGGAAAGTTTTGGGTCGAGCGGGGGTTACGGTGGAATTCAACAAGCTGGTTCAGCGGCTGGTGAATTTGTGCGTGGAAATGTAATACGTGGAGGACTTAAGACAGTTGGATTGGCTGTTGATGCTTTTAGAGGAATAAGTCAAAAAAATAAAATTAATGCTCTTCGAGAGCTTCTGAAAGTTGGGAAAAAAGGATTTACATCTCGCTGATCATTTTAACCAAAATTTTATGGCTTCAAGTATTTTGAATAAAATAATAGATAACACTCTCAAAAGAAAGATGATACCAATTACTGACAAAATACCAAATATAATACTTATAATCATAAGTAGATATTATATATCAAGCGGTCGTTAAGTCAAGGAAAACTGTGGATAACTACTTGATGTTTATGTGAAACAATATATAATGATATGAATGAAGAAATGTTCAAAATGCAAAATAAGACCACGAAAAAACCAAGGCAAATCGAGGTATTGTTTAGAGTGCCATTCTGCCTATATGAAAGAATGGCGCAAAACTCATCCTCTATCAGAAAAACAGTATCAGAAAGAAAAAGCACGGGCATATGCGAGAGAATATTTAAAAAGGGGAAAAATACAAAAGAAGCATTGCGAGCGTTGCGACAGTTGGCAATCTCAAATGCATCATCCCGATTATTCAAAACCTTTAAAAGTTGTATGGTTATGTTGTAAGCACCATCTTGAAGAACATTCCATTAGAAAAGGTTAATCGTGAAACATTACAAGAGGTCAAATTTTGGAACAAAAGAATGAAAATCAATATGAAAAACCGAGGACAAATATCCCTGATGACAACAATGATAATCGCCTGCTCGACGATTGTGGCTTCTGCTATTGCAGGATGGTCAACGGCAAGCAACAAAGTTAGTGATATTGACACTAAGGTTGAAGTTGTGGTAGAACGAGAACAAAATCACTACTTAGAAATCAAGGAAAAATTAGAGTCGATTGATAATAAATTAGATAAACTATTAAAATAAATGGAAACAAAAACTTATCAAAAATTAAAAAGCAAAAAACAGGACAATCTTCCTGAAATAATAATTGTTCATCATAGTGGTGGATTAAGCGCAAATTCATTAGCTGATACTTCTAATCAAACAGCGCAAGACATGGAAAAATGGCATTTATCTCTTGGCTGGGAAGGACTTGGGTATCACTATGTAATCCATAAAAACGGAGATATGTGGAAAGGCAGACCAGAACAGTATCACGGAGCTCATTGCACTACCCATAACTATAAAAGTATAGGAGTTTGCCTTGCTGGAAATTTTGACCTGACGCTTCCGACAAAAGAGCAAGAAAATTCCTTAGCTCAACTACTTAAAGATATAATGACAAGATATAGTATTACAAAGGACGAAATATATCCGCACAGAAGATTTGCAAATAAAACCTGTTACGGCAAGAATTTATCTAACAGTTGGGCAAAAGAATTATTAGAAAAGGAAGAAATGGTCACAATTCCCCGTAGATTATTAGAACAACTTTTATATTATTTAAAATAGTGTTATAATTTATATATGAAATTCCAAAAAGGACATAAAATAAATATTGGTAAAAAAAATGTTTTAGGTAAACACTGGAAATTATCAGACATAGCAAAAGAAAATCATCGGATTAGTGCTATTGGTAAAAATTTAGATAAAAAGAGGACACAAGAATGCAAAGACAAATTGAGAGACAAAATGATTGGCAAAAAACATGCTTTAGGACATAAGCATACAGCAAAAGCTAAAGAAAAAATAGGTTTGGCTCATAAAGGTGATAATAACTGTAATTGGAAAGGAGGAATTTCTTTTAATTCATATCCAAAAGAATTTAACAAAGAGTTAAAACTAAAAATAAGACAAAGAGATAATTTTACTTGCCAGCTTTGTGAGATGACAGAAAAAGAATCTTTGGTAAAATATGGAAGAGTTCTTTCTGTCAATCATATAGATTATAATAAAGACAATTGCAATGAAAATAATCTTAATTCTCTTTGTTGTTCTTGTAATTTTATTGTCAATGGAGAAAGAGATAAGTGGTCGGATCTCTTTAAGAGAAAATTATTAGTTGATAAATTAGAATTGTATTTATGAACACTATAAAAAAAAGAATTTATTCATTGCTATGGAGAGCGGGGATGATGGGATTGGCTACTATCGTTACTTTCTTTATAGATAATTTGGCAGATTTGCAACTTGGAACATTTTTGACTGTAATTATAGGTTTGGTTCTCGGTGAAATCTCCAAGTGGTTGAATACCAAAAAAGTTTAATTATGATATAATTAATCTGCTTTCTTTCGCTTGCCATGCGAAATTAGCGCTAGAATCCCCTGTAATAAGGGGATTTTGGTGTTTGGAGTTATCCACATATTACATTTGACATATCAACCGCTTGGCATATACTGTATACAGGTCGATTAAAAATTAAATTAAGCATCGCAAACAGAGTGAAAAAATAATACATTCAACTCTCAGCGCAATGCAAAAGAAAATGATATTTGATCTAGAAACAATAATCAAAAATCACGTCAACAAAGAGGCAAACAAGGAATGGGCAAAAAACTTCCAATCATCGCCTGTTCCAAAATATCAAGAGTCGAAAATTGAAAAATGCAAGCCCGGCTGGGTCAATTTTTTCAAAAACATTATTATCGATAAATCAAAAGAATTATTTCCATGAAAACAATAGGAATTATAGGATTAGTATTATTAATCTTCATTGTCGACATCTTGTTAATCAAGGATCCAACAGACAAAAATTGGGAAGAATGCATGCAATACGCAGATCTCTATGCTTTTGATCCGAACGATGATAAAACATATTTTATGCAACAGTGCATGAAAGGATTAGAATAAAATGATTAATTTAAATTATATAGGAAGTCCTCGAGGATTGATGGAATATATAGGAAAAGAAATTTGTGAAGATTGCTGGGGAACCGGTGAAGTGACTACAATGGAAAAAGTCTACCCGGGCGAAGAACATATGGCGCCAATCGGGTCCCAACCATGCCACTGCCAGCGCCGGGATGACGAATCAGACGAATAGTTATCCACAGATTCGCTATAAAAAATGCCAACCGCCTGATATAATATAAAAAGGTCGATAAATTATAAATTAACTTAAAATAATTAAATGCCTAAAGGAATATATAAAAGAATAAATGGAGTTAATGCTGGACTTGTAAAGGGAAAGCATTGGAAACTTTCTGAAAAAGCTAAAGAAAATATAGGACTAGCAAAAATTGGTATAAAAAATAATATGTGGAAAGGAAAAAGGGCTAGTTATACAGCCAAACACATATGGCTTTACCAACACTTCGGAAAAGCTAATATATGCGAAAACAAGAATTGTGTTTATCCAAGAAAAATTGCTAGAAGAACTACGCTACACTCTCCTAAGAGGTTTCACTGGGCATTAATTAAAGGAAAAAAGCATGAACACAAAAGAGAAAATTATGTCCAACTTTGCGCCTCTTGCCACGGTCTCTACGATCGAGGGAAAAGAGGTAGGGGGATTAAAATCCAAATTATCAAGAGTGGAAAAACAAGCCAACGAAATCACAATAGCTTCACAAGAGGAAAATGTGCAAGCAATGGAAATCAAGGTATCTCTGAGCAAAATTGGAAAGGAAATAAAAGAGCGCAAAGAGGCCATCACAAAGCCCCTAAACGAAGCGCTAAAAAGCGCAAGAGAACTCTTCAAACCAATTGAAGAGCAATTTGAAAATGCTGAAAACATAGTCGGCAAAAAGCTCATCACCTACAAGCAAAAAGTAGAAGCGGAAGCTCGTGAAGCTGAATCTAAAATCGCCGCCCGAGTGGAAAAAGGAACACTTAAGATGGAAACTGCTGAGCGCAAACTTGATGAGATAAAAACACCCGAAAAGACGGTTCAAACAGACCATGGGAGAGTCCAGTTTAGAAAAATACAAAAAATGAGAATTATAAATGCAAATCTGATTCCAGATAAATACTGGGAAATAAATGAAACTTTATTAAGAAAAGATGTGCTCGCTGGCATAGTCGTGCCGGGGGCCGAGAAGTACGAAGAAGAAACAGTCTAACATGAAACAATGCTTAACTTGCCGCAAATCTCGCAAACTCAAACAAGGGTTTTGCAAGAAATGTAGGCCGAAAAACAATGACAAAAACAAAGGAAAAAATCAAGGAGTCACCAGCTCCACAGGAGTCATCAACTCCGACCAAGTCCGAAGAGCTTGGGAATCCATCTCCAAAGGAATCGAAGGAAATTAAAGTAATTGAAAGAATTTTTGAAACCAAAGAAATCGCGCCAGCAGATACATTCGGAAAACTCTCACGCAATCAGATCGAACTGATTAAAACAACAGTTGCCAAAGGCGCAAGCGATGATGAGCTCAGACTCTTCATCCAAGTATGCAAGGGTGCCAACCTGAATCCATTTTTACGACAGGTCCACCTCGTGCCACGATGGGATAATAGAACTGGTCAAGAGGTCCGCACGATCCAAGTCGGGATAGATGGATTCCGAGCAGTAGCTGAATCGAGCGGTCAATATGCTGGGAATGATGATCCAATCTACGAGGGTGAAAAAACGATTGAATTCAGTACCAAAGCGAAAGCTAAAAACACCCTCACGGTGCCCGAAAAAGCCACGGTAACGGTTTATAAGCTCATGGACGGCCAAAGATACCCTTTCACTGCCACGGCGCGCTGGGATGAATACTACCCGGGCGAAAAGATAGGTTTTCAATGGCATATACGCCCATACCTGATGCTTGGCAAATGTGCCGAAGCTCTTGCCCTACGCAAGGCCTTCCCGAAGCTCTTAAGTGGAATGTATGCTGCAGAAGAAATGGATCGCACAGCTGGCGCAGAAAAAGAAGAAAAAAACAAAAAAACTGCCTTTGAAAAGCTGATGGACATGCTTGACAAAATGAGTCTAAAAGAACTTACTGAATACAAACAAAAGATGGAAAAATCGGACAAGTATACCGAAGATCAAAAAGCAGAATTTTGTATCGCGGTCGAAGAGAGAATTAAGACGCTAGAAAAATAAAATGACCCCAAGACCATACATATCGTTCAGCCAAATGACCACATTCGAGATGAACCCGAAGAAGTTTATTGAAATGTATATCTATAACGAAAAACAATACACATCAAAAAATATGGTTTATGGAAGTAGAATGGCCACGGGTCTTGAACTCGATGAATCGACAGGCGATGTCTTGCTAGATTTAGTAATGGCTCGCCTGCCGAAATTCGCATTAATGGATAAAATTATTGAACATGACGAGGGAGTGGAAATCTACGATCCGCACTCAGAGAAAAAATACTGTGTTCCTTATATCAATACCGGCAATGAAAAAATTCCATTACTTGCGAAACCAGATACTGCAAAAGTCAATTATTCCGCATTCAAGGAATATAAAACCAGCACGGTCAAATGGACACAATCAAAAGCCGATGAAAGCGGACAGATAACCTTCTATACCCTTGCAATATGGCTTAAAACAGGCAAATTGCCACAAGATATCGAGTTAGTGAACGCAACGACAGAATATACAGAAGACGGCAAATTACAGCCCACAGGCGAGATTTACCGCTTTAAAACACAAAGAACACTAGCGGATGTGCTCCAAATGCAAAGTCGTGTGAAAAAAACATGGTCGGGAATTAAAAAATTAGTAGAAGAAGAATTAATATAATTAACTTAAAAATATATGTCAGAAAAACAAGAAGTAGAATTTGTAGATGGGTTAATTTGCAAACGCCCTAACCCAAAAGCGCCAAAATGGGTGCTAATGAACCTCTCAATCAAGTGCGAAGAATTAATCAACTTTATTCAAACTCACTCTGATGAGTCGGGGTGGTTAAATATTGATGTAAAAGAGTCAAAAGCTGGAAAGGTTTATTGCCAACTGAACACATGGAAAGCAGATAAATCCAAGAAAAAGGTCGATACCAAAGACGAAACGGGACCTGAAATAGAGAGTGAAGATGATGATTCTATCCCATTTTAGTTATCCACTTGCAATAAATTGCATAGGGTATAAAATGTAAATATATGATACCAAACACAACACCAACACCAAATTTATTATTCAATGGTGAAATGAAAAAAATGAGCGATCCTGAGTTACGAGTTGTGATGATTGTTACTCGCGCAACCTTTGGTTGGATACTTGACGATAAATCAGGCATGAGAAAAGAAGAAGATTGGATCTCTCATTCTCAAATGATAGAAAGAAGCGGGAAAAGTAGTCGAGCAATATCCTATGCCATTGCTTCATGCATAAAAAACCGATGGATTGAAGCTAGAGATGATCAAGGAAACATACTTGCAACTGCGAACGAAAGAAGACTATACGGAAAAAAGATATTTTACAGATTAGGCATTAAATTCCTAGGTAGAGCAGAGACCATCGCAAATGGTGCGAACCCCCAACCATCGCACGTAGTGCAGACAACCATCGCAAATGACGACATTAAACCATCGCACCAGGTGCGAACTACAAAAGAAAGTATTACAAAAGAAACTATACAAAAGAATACACACGGAGAATTTGAAAATGTTTTCTTAAAAGAAGAAGAATATCAAAAATTAGTGGAAAGAATAACTGAAAATAATGCAAAAATTCTTATTGAAGAATTATCTGCGGGAATTGCCTCAAAGGGGTATAAATATAAATCTCATTACGCTACGCTTCTAAACTGGGCGCGTCGTCGAGCACTCGAACATCAATCTAAATTACAAACTAAGAAAAAAGAATTTATTATATGAATAATAGAGCATATAAAATCGTGATGATGAGCAAACACGAAATAAAAATCGATGCAGATGAATTGCCGAAAGTATTAAAAGCGATTGCAAATAATTCACCAGTAATCTTAAAACAAGGGATACTAAATCCAAACTCCTATTCTCACATCATAGAAGATACAAAAAGAGAATATACTGAAAAAGAAACCAACGAAAGTGGACACTATACGGGCGGTATAATAATACATTCTGAAAAATTAGCTGATATCTTTGCTGGAGTCGAGGCATTGGCAAAATTAAAAGGTGAAGAAATTAAAAAATTACTATGATTTTATACAAAGTAAAACCACCAATTGGGAATGTGATCATGGAAAAAGACATCATGACTGAGAAAGAGCTCCGAGAGTTCTTTCCTAAACTTATACAGGACCCTGATCAGGTCGAAATATGGAAAGAAAAAGCGGAAAAAGATACGATAGAAGATTTGGTTGATTGGTTAAAATTAGGCGGGTATCAAATAGAAATAATTCAATGAAAAAAGCTTTTTATATAATTCTAGATACAACTCAATCCGATGTCCAATGCATCCGAGAGTTCGAGCATGCGGTCGGAGAACTCACAAGCGTTAGACCAGAGGTTATTAAAAGAATTTATAAAGAATTGGTTATTGAAGAAAATGACACTAAAAAATCAAGTTAAAGAATATCTTGAAAATGAACCCCGGGCGCGCGAAAGGCGAAACAAGGACAGGGCGTTGGCCAATTTACTCCTAAAACGCCACCCAAAACTCCAAAATGCCCTTGATGAGAGAAAAATGAATAAAGACGACCTTATTGCCATAATGCAGGATTTCGACTCTCTAAACCGATTTTGGCGCTTGATCTTAATGGAAAATCCTGAACTTCGTGGCTCTGACTACGATACCAAAGACAAAATGGAATCTAAACATCTTGGATTGATAGGATATCGATTACCGAATGATGTAGGTCCCAATGAATTGGTCGAAGAAAATAAACAACTTGAGCTTTTATGAAAAAAATAATTTTAGATTTATGTGGTGGTACTGGTTCTTGGAGTATTCCGTATGTGAAGGCTGGGTACAAAATTTATAATATCACTTTACCAGACTTTGATGTGCGAAAAGTAAGGCTGGACTACAAAAATGGCATTATAGAATTTCCGAAAACAAAAGAGGGTGGTTTTGTAGGTGTTGCTCGTAATGCAGTTTATGGTATTCTCGCCGCGCCACCTTGCACTATGTTTTCTTTTGCTAGAACTAACGCTAAAACTCCGAGAGATTTGAAAGAAGGTATGGAATGTGTTAGATCGTGTCTTGATATAATTTATTTTTGCAACGAAATAAGCCAGACAACGACAAAAAAAACATTGCCTCTGAAATTCTGGGCGTTGGAAAATCCTTATCATGGGTTTTTGAAGCAAGTTATTGGTAATCCAGCATTTACTTTTGACCCGTGGGAATTTGGAGACGGCTATCAAAAACGAACCGCACTCTGGGGACATTTCAACAAACCGATTAAAAATCCAATTCCAATGACCGAGGAAGCCAAAGCCAAAGCCAAAACTAATAGTACCATTCATACTCTCGGAGTTAAATTTGATTATTTAAAAAGTAAAGATATTCACCCTGAACATTTCGGAAAATTTGATAGGCAAACCAGACGGTCGATAACCCCGCAAGGGTTTGCTCAAGCATTTTTCAAAGCAAACCAATGAAACGATCAGGATTTAAATTTGCTAAGGGTTCTAGTGGAATTTGTCCACATAAATTAAAATAAAGAGAACAAAATTAAAGATGAAAATAAAAATACATCCACTATCAGTTAATCAATGCTGGCAGGGTAGACGCTTTAAAACGCCCCTATACGAGTCCTATGAACGGGAAATGATATATTCCCTACCTAGTATCAAAATACCCACAGGAAAGTTAAAATTGAGCCTTGTATTCGGTTTCTCAAGCAAGTTGTCCGACATAGATAATGGGATCAAACCACTTTTAGATATCCTGCAAAAAAAATACAATTTCAATGATAAGATTATTTATCAATTAAATGTTAAGAAAGTGGATACAAAAAAAGGTGAGGAATATATAGAGTTTGAAGTTAAAAAGTTATCCACATCTTGATTTGCAATAACAAGCGGTTGGTATATAATAATCATATGTCAAAGAAAATAAAAAAAGACGAAAAGGAAAAAATAATCTACACGCAAAACTTTGCTGGAGTAATTAGAAATGTAAATGGTAAAAATTGTTTGATTATCAAAAGCCAAAGGTGGTATCAGCACCAATTAAATAAATTTAGAAATGGCGAGAATGTCAGTTTGATGATCCACAATGAAAAACCAAAACGAACAGAAAGACAAAACAGGTATTTGTGGGGCGCATTTTATCCCCTTATTTCTAAGGAAACCGGTGAACCGAATTTGGACAGACTGCACGAACTTTTCAAAGGAATGTTTTTAACCCAAGGAGTGGTCGATGTTCTTGGTAAAAAAGTTAGAATGAAAAAAAGTACTACGGAACTTTCAAAATCAGAATTTAATGAATATATAATGGCAATAGAAGCCGAAACCGGGGTCGAAGCGCCACCCGTTGAGAATTGGGAATTGGCGCCATTATCAAAATAATTAGGTAATTATCAACTAAAAAGAAGATAAAGAAATGAGAAACATAAAAAGAGAAATAAAATGGGCGTGGCAAAGAGTATTTAGAGGATATGACGATAGAATATTCTGGGAATTTGATAGTTATTTTCATCAATTTATTCCTGCAATAGAAAAGTTTTGTGTAGATACTTTACTTGATAAAAATTTTGTGAAATTTAATCCTGAAAAAATAGAAATCTTTACAGAAGTATTGTCAAAAATAAATGATTATCGTGCAATGGATACTACTGATGAATACAAACACCCTAATCAAACTTCAAAATTATGGTCGTATTTTGGAGAACACATTAGTTATTTTTGGGATTAAAGAATAATTAAATAAGAAGATAAAGAAATAACCAGTCGTAAAATTATTAATTAGTAAAGGAATAAACAATAAAGATGAAAAAAACAGCATATCTAGAACTCTATAAAGGAAAAGGTCAAAAGACATTAAAATCTGAGCCAACTCTTATGTGGAAGAAACCAAGTAAAAGGGAATTGGCAAATTCACAAGAATTTGGCTATAAATTATATGAGGTTGAAATTAAGATAGGGAAAGAAGTTAACCCCATGAAAAAACATATACACCAATGGGAGAGAACAAAGCGAGGATATAAATGCAAATTTTGTCCTAAAGAACTTAATGCTCAAAAGGAAGAAATTAAAAATTAACCGGTGGTAAATAGCCATCTAAGAAATATGGAAACAATTGAAATAGTGGGAGGAATATTATTTATAGTCGGATGTATTGTAATTTTACATTATATTGCCTTTGCAATATCGTGGGGATTTTATAAAGGAAAAGCGAAAATTCCGCAAGTTACTAACACTACAAATAACTGGAATATTCCACAAGAAATTATTAATTTATTAAAGAAGTAATATGGTAAATAGCCATCTAAAAAATATGGAAGAAATAGAAAAAACTAAAGAAATGTTAAAAGAAGCAATGCAAACCCTTTTAAATCAAAACATTAAATCAATACTTTTCTTAAAAAAGGATAGAAATGTAAATATGATTAGAAATTGTAGTGATATAGATGCGTATTTAATGCTTCAAAAAGAAATAAGAATATTAGAGAAAAGAATTGATGAAAACGACAAAGAAACTGAACCTTTTACTAATAACGTAAAATCAAACTTTATATGAATACTTGTATAGAATGTAAAAAACAAACAGCGGGATTATGTAAAGAATGTTTTGAAAAACAAGATAAACCTTATTTTCTGCCTATCTATAAAAATGGAGAGCGAGTAGATAGTTTATTAGTTTATGAAGTAGTTGAAAGAAAATTAAAAATTAACCAATGGTAAATAGTCATCTAAAACATTATGAAGATATTTATATCAATGCCAATGAAGTCAAAAAGCACCGAGCAAATTAAAACAGAAATGAATAAGGTGTTTGAGTATATTAAAAGTAAGTTACCAGAAGCCGAATTGATTGACAGTATTATAGATGGGGCAGATAAACAGATTGCCTTGAAAGGAGATGATGTTGGGTTATGGTATTTAGGACAATCAATAATTTTACTTTCTAATGCTGATATTGCATTTTTTGTAAATAATTGGAAAGAATTTCGTGGTTGCTCGGCAGAAAGAAAGGTCGCAGAAGAATATGGAAAGTTTTGTGTAGATATTCAAGTAAATTATTAAATAACCATCTAAGAAATATGGAAAAAGAAACTTATAAAGCACAAGGAGAGTGTACAAACTGTGGTCGTGAAAATTATCCACAATGGGGAGAATATGAAGTTGGTAAGAAAATAGAAGAATATCCTTGCCCTAATTGTGGATGTATGACTTGGGGAGCGAGAGGTCACAGAATCGAATGTTCTACACCACAATAACATTATCAACTAAATCCCCCCTCATAGATTAAGAGGAATTATTAACTAACCGATGGTAAATAGCCATCTAAAACATTATGAAAAAGAAAGAAAAAAGTGAAATAGATGAATTAAGAGAAGAAATTGAATCTGAATATCAAGATGAAATTGCTCAATTAGAAGATGAAAATGAATCATTAAGAGAAGAAAATGACGGCTTAAAAGAAATGATTGATGAAATTAAAAGTATTATTAACTAATTAAATAGCCATCTAAGAAATATAAGTCTTGATACAAAAGAAGTTATTCACAGTTCGCATTGCAGATACCAACCGCCTGTGATATATTAAATCTAATGAAAACAACTAGAAAAAATCCCGCAGCAGTATCCCTTGGTCGTAAAGGTGGTCTTGCCGTATCTAAAAATAGAAAACACATGGGTGATATCGGAAAACTAGGGGCAAAAGCCCGCTGGTCTAAAAATAAGAAAAGTAATAAATAAATTTATGTCAAAAAATGAAGAAATTGATAAAATAAAATCGGAAGATTTATTAAAACGCTCGACAGGATTCAATGAGGAAATGATTCCATTGCTTGGAAAATACAAACTTGGTCTCGGCGCTGTTGCATTCTTGCTTCCAGACGGAAGAATTGCCGCCAAACCACAGCTTTTTGATGATAGTGAACCAAAGGTCGCAGAAAAAACACCGGCAAAGCCTTCCGAGGATGATGCTGTGCCACAGGTATGATATTCGCAACAGGAATAATTATTGGACTACTGATTGCAATCCTTATCGTGGCCACCCTGACATTCTTCCGAAGAGTGATAGAACACAAAGTCACGGTTATTGAGAAACAAATCGATGTTATGGGTCCGAAACCAAAAGGATTCATTGTGGAACCCGAAACGGATGCAGACGAAGCCCGATCAGAGATCATCGCAGAAAATAAGAGAAAAGGTCGGGATACAACTATAAGCGAATTACAATAAAAATATGTCAAAAGAAAAAACACCAAAAATTCTACCACGGGGAAAATATATACTCGTAAAACCCGATGAAGAAAAAACCTATGAAAGCGCCAATGGTGTATTTATGCCGGGCAATGTCGAACAGGAAAAGAAATCAATTGGCAAAGTGCTATCCGTAGGCAGTGAAATCAAAGATGTTAAAAGAGGCGATCATGTTATATTTGGTATGTTTGCAGGTGATAAAATAGAATTAAAAAAGGTCGAGTATGTGCTATTGCACGATGATGACGTGCTGGCATTCTTAAAAGATTAACTAAAAATTCCATGACAGAAAAAATTTGTCCAAATGGACATGTGTATGTAGGGAATAGATGTGAACGCGACAACTGGCAAGAACCAGTTGAAGAGGTGAAGGTGCCTGAATCTTCAGCTCAAGAAAATCCAGCAACAACACAAAATCCGCCAATAAAACCAAAAAAGACGGCAAAAACCAAAAAAGTAGAGGAAACTAAAAAGCCGATTAAAAAGAGTAAAAAGAGTAAAAAGTAATATGCGATACACCGGCGATCTCGGTTGCAAATACAGAGGCATACCCCATGATCTTAGAATCATCCATCAAAATGATAATGTGAAAGTGGAGGTATGCGCCATCTGTAATAGAAAATTTAGATGGAATAAGCGATATAAAGGCAGAGTAAATAATGTTGCGTATCTCAAAGCCCATGTGAGACAATATGCCCAGCGAAACGGCGCAACCAAGCGCGTATATTATAAAATTTATAAACCTGAATCTTTAATTATAAAAATATGAGCGAAATTAAAATAGTCTCAAAATCTGAAGTATTTGAAGTAATCAAATCTGCGACAAACAAAATGGTTAATATGATCCGTCCAACTTTCGGGCCCGCATCAAACAAAGTGATCATAGATAAATTTCCATACAAACTTGTGGTAGATGACGGAGTGCAGATTGCTCGTGATTTTCAAATCACCGATAATCCTGAGGAAAATGCAATAGTTACTCTCATCCGAGAAACCGCTATCAAAACCAATGACAGGGTAGGCGATGGCACCACTGGAGCGCTCATTATACTCCAAGCCATTATAAATGAGGTTGCTAAAAAGACGCAATTTGACGGTCGAAAAATAGAATTGCAACTCAAAAAAGG
>Ga0180732_1001533_pt1 | contig 14069 bp, 10 predicted proteins | sample KR11_01MetaG_FD_148674 | JGI IMG/M metagenome (GOLD analysis project Ga0180732, IMG submission 148674) | Groundwater microbial communities from the Olkiluoto Island deep subsurface site, Finland - KR11_0.1 MetaG | ecosystem: Environmental > Aquatic > Deep subsurface > Groundwater | place...
AGCGTTCTCCGTAAGGGAAAAAGGTCAAGTGAAAAAGAAGTTATTTTTTTACAAGGGGAGGTGTTTTTTCTCTTGACCTGACCTTTAATGGGTGACCCCATTTCCCCATTTCCCAGGGTCATCACTGGTTGGAAGAAAGAACTTTCTCGATTTATTTCAAACTTAATTACGGCTTCCGCAATGCTCCGGGCGCTTCCTCGTCAATTCTCTCCGCTTAAAATTCGCGTCCTGCGGGTGCTACGTTCATGGACTGAGGCCATCTAATCTGAGTTCAGAATTCGCATGGAGACGCTCATGCTTCATTTCTTGAGCTCGCTACGCTCTCTCATCTTACTAATGATATGATTATTCGGGGGTCATATACTTTTCAAACCATTCAACAGATAGAGAGATTACTTCATCCATCTTATCATCTAATTCATGATCTCCATCTTTAACGATTGCTAATTTTGATTCTTCCGATAGATACTGCATTGCTTCTATAGAGTGTTCAAGGGGAACAAGATGATCCTTTTGGCCGTGAATAATTAGAACTGGGGATTTAATTTTGGTTAGAATCTCTTCTTGCTTCATGGATTGCCTCTCCTTAAAGTATTCTCTTGGAAATTTATACTCCTTTCCATCCTTTTCATAAATTACAAAACCTCTCTCATTTAGTTGTTGCTTCCAATCTTCTCTGAAGGAAGTTCTTGCTTTCGTCTCAGGCGACCATAAAACAAGCACTTTGATTTCTTCATCATAAGCGAGGATAGAATTTAGACCCCCAACACTTTCCCCTAATAATCCAATCCTCATGTAGCCATTATTTCTTAGGTAGTCTATTGCGGATTTTATGTCATCAGCTTGATTCTTTAAAGTGATTTCACTATCCTCGCTTTCACCACAACCACCGAAATCGAATCTCAGAACAGCAAAGCGATCTTTAGACAAAGTTTCTGCTAATCTAATAAGGGGAGGGCTATCTTTATTTGCACCAAAACCATGAGAAATAATAATTGCCAAATTTGTCTTTTCCTTTGGCAAGTGAAGTATACCAACTAATTTTTTCCCTCTTTTATTTTGGAATGATATTTTCTCCATGATTACGCGCATAAGAACCCTCACATGGTCAGTATATCTTGGCTTTTTTTGAAAATAATGAGTAATATCTTGTTATTTATATACGGAAATTTTCTAAAGATCAAGGGACAAATAGAGCCCGGCTACATCATTTTCTGACATAATTATTACTTAAGCCCCCCGGCACACTCGTAGCACTCGTCAGCGCTGGGGGGCTCAAATAAGTAAGCTCCGCAATCCCCTTCCACCCAGTAATAAGCACGGTAAAAAAATATTTTAAAAATTCTACGCCCGTATAAGCCATGTATCAACGGATAAATGTGGCTTCAGCAAATTACCGGTCGAAACGTAGCATCGACAAACAGAATTAAAACAACAACATTACTGGAAGGAGCCGTCGCTCTCACTCATAACCCCAAAAAGCCACCATTCTAAACGCAAGGTGCAATTTTTATTGCTACAGCATATCAATAAGTTACGATTGAAAGGTGCCATTTTAGGAGAATGGCCAGGCTTGAGTGCTCCTTCCTGAATTTGACACCAAAGGTTGCTGCCGAAATATACTTGCTTCCAAGTGGTAATATTCAGATTTTCCTTCATTTTCCTTGACTCATAAGAATTTGAAATGGTATAGTTCTTACCGATAATTTGCATATACAGCTATTAGTGATTTGCAAAGTTTAATTGGCATCGTCTAACCGAAAGGAAGAGGATATGTCAGGATATGGAGTGTTTGTAGTTTGCGATGAGTGTGGCGGTATTCATCCGATGAGAACAAGGCTGGAGTTAAAAGATGGGCCAGCAGATAAAAAAAGCATAAGTGACCATTTTGCCGGTAAAGCGCTGCCAACGAATATCGCTTCTTTAATGAATAGTAGTATGATTTGTCCAAATACGAAAAAAACATTTTTTCAAAAAGATAATAATCAAGTTTTTCTCATCAGGGTAGCTTAAGACAGCCCGATAAGCTCCGCGCCCTTGGAGGGGAATTCTACTACACTCCGCGCCCATCGGTGATATATGCCGTTGAAGCTTTCGGACTGTAACTGTGGTATTTTCCTCACGTTGGCCAGCAACACAAGGTGCAGACTTTGAAATTTATAGACTGGCGTTATTCATAATAGAATTGAAATTCTATTATCAAACCTTTTTAATTTTGCAATCCCCTATCATGATTATAGTTAGTAATCTACTATCTTCATAAAATTGTTTAATCTACATCTTTCAGAAGGAGTCAATAAAAAACTGAATTAATATTTTTCAAGATCGCCAAACCGCCAAAAATGCCAGCTTCCCCTGCAAAGAAAGGCTATCGGATTCTTTGAAAAATATTTATTACTGATTGAAAGCAGATAACATGTGCTTCACTTATGGAAATGGAGTTTAGCTGCGTTCCCCTCAGGTGCAAGAGGCTTGTTCAGCATTTTTACCTATCTTTCCAATAATCTGGTTTTCTATGCAAATGCATTACAGCCATAATCCGGATTTCATTTTCAATAATTCGGTAAAGGATACCATAAGGAAACTTATTTGTGAGACAACGTCTTGTTCTCGAATCAAGTTCTGTCCATGCATATGGATGTTCGCAAATTTGTTCGATAGCAGCATATACTTCTTCAGAAAATCTTAGTCCCAAACCTGCCTGGCATTCTTCATAATATTCAATTGCATGAAAAAATTCTCTCTCGGAGGCCTCATGAAAGCTGAATTTCATTTAAAAAATCTTTTCTTAATCTTTTCAAAAACTTCTTCACCAGGAATCAGTTTAGCTTTCCCACTATCAAGTTCTTGACATCGGCGCTCAACTTCTTTTGACCATGCTTGATCAATATCGTTTTGGGTAGGTAAATTTGTGCTAATAAGCAGCTTATCTATCAGAGTCAATCGATCATCAATTGGCAGATCAAGCGCTTGTTTATAAATTTTATCAGCTAATTCAGCCATATTTCATTCCTTTTTTCACTTTAAAAATGTGATAAAACTATAATACAACATATTTATTGCAAAATGAATTTATATTTTATCATTCGGTGCAGAATGGACACTAACTAATTTTTTGGTAATATCAGAACAGGGACGGAAACCAGTAATTTTAATGGGTTCTGGATACCGGATCAAGTCCGGCATGACGGTCTATGATGTTTGTACAAAACCATTATTTCTAAATGCGGTTATCCTGTGAGGATTTCTCCCGATTCTTTAAAAATGGGGTTGAAAATGCTATAATTATTTTGCGGATTATTATTTCAGACTGTGATTTTTACTTTTCTTTTGATTCGATCGGTTACCAGATAAAGCGCCGGTACGTAGGCCAAAGTCAGAAAGGTTGAGACCAGCAATCCTGCAATGGCCACAACCGCTAAAGGTGATAACCTTTCGAGTCCGACAGCCATTTCAGCGGCAATTGGAAGCATCCCGGCTATGGTACTCAGGGCCGTCATTAAAATTGGCCGCGTCCGACGGCGGATCGCGTCTTCAATGGCTGAATGAATGTCCGCCCCGTTTGAGCGCGCGGTTTCAATAAAATCGACAAGCAGAATTGAATTGTTCACCACGATGCCTGCCAAAAGGATCATGCCCATGGCCGCAGGCATGCATAAATGCCGTTTAAGGAGCAGCATACCCCATGGCACTCCGATAAAAGCCAGAGGAATGGCGCTCATAATAATTATGGGGTGCAGGTATGACTTAAAAGTAATCACCAGTGAAAAATACAGAAAAATAAGCGCCAGAGCCATTGCACCGCCAAGATTGCCGAAGCTTTCAGTCATTTGCCGGATTTCTCCTTCCTGACTCAGCGTATATCCGCCGGGAAGTTTAATGTCTGAAAGCACGGCAGTGACCTGATCCTGAAGATGTGTGATGGCAGTTCTGGAACGGTAACCCAGCAGGTTGACACCCGGCAAAAGGTTCTGCCGGGTGATCTTTGACTGGCGCCAGACGGTGTGGAAATCGGCGATCTCTTTCAGCGGCACGGTGCCTGCCGGTCCCGGAATCTGCAGGACAGCCAGGTCGTTGACGGTATTTATTGTTTTCTGATCAAAGCGCAGTCGAATGCCGTAACCGTCTTCTCCGGCAATACTGAATTGTGAAGCTATTTTACCTGTTGTTGCCGTCATAAGCATTTCTGAAACATCTTTGGGAGAAATGCCGTAACGGGCGAGTTTTGTTTCATCAAGATCGATGGCAATTTCCTGTTTGGACCAGTCCCATGAACGGGATATGGATGTCAGTCCCCTGATTTTATGAAGTCTGGCGGCGACGTCATCGGCAAGCTGATCCAGAATTCGCGGATCAGGCCCGGAAATCATTACATCTATCGGCGCTGCAATGGAGGACAGGGGGGTTGCGCCGTAATCATAAACATTAAAACGCTTCAGACCGGGCAGTTCCCGGAATGTCTTGCGAAGGCCTTCTTCTATTTCCCAGATGGATTTGGTACGTGCAAACCGGTTTTGGAAATGGACAGTAATCAGTCCTTCCTGGGAGGTGCGATCCGCACCGAAACTAATGACATTGGGCTCGGCTCCTACGATTGTTGCCATACGGACGAAACTCGGCACTTTTTCAATTAAGTGCTCCATATTTTTCACTACTATTTCGGTTTGTTCAATGGTGCTGTTAGGCCAGACTTCAAATTCGATCTTAACAATACCTGTATCCATTGACGGCATCAGATCCCTTCCAACCAGCGGCATCTGCCGCAGACTGATCAGCAAAAGGCCGATCAGAATCGGTAAAATCAAAATACCCCATTTCGATGTTGCCATCCGAAAACTTTGTATAAAAAAATTCTGAAGTGGTGTGATCCAGAATTCACAAAAACGCTGAAGCGCAGTTTCGATCCGGTTTGCCTGTTTGCCTGGTTTCATAAGAATCGGTGCCAGCAACGGAATAACCGTAACAGATATCACAAATGAAGACAAAAGGGCCAAAGACAGCACCACTGAAAGCGGCCGAAGGATTTTCTGGGAATATCCGCCCACAAACATAATCGGCAGCAAAACGGTCAGTGTGGTTGCTGTGCCGGCAAAATCAGCAAGAAAGATTTCTTTTGTGCCGTCAACAGATGCCTGAAAAAGGGATTTAGCACCGGAGGTGACGTGCCGGTCAATATTTTCAATCACGACAATGGCATCATCCACCAGCAGGCCTACAGCAAGGATAATAGCTGTCATAGTAACGATATTGAGTTCATAATGGATGAGCTTCATGCCGGCAAAAGTCAGCAGAAATGTAAACGGAATGGAGATGGCGGCTAAAAGTGTTGTCCGCATGCGTGCAATAAGCAGGAAAATAACGGCAACGGTTAAAATGATGGAATCGCGAAGGGAGGTAAGCAGATTGGATACCGATGTATTGATCAGTTCGCCCTGGGTATCGGCGACTTCAAACACCAGCTCCGGGAAGGCAGCGCGTACGTCCGGCAGTACTTTGTTTAAAGCATTGAGTGTTGTTGTGACATTACCGCCTTCAGTTCGAAGAATATTAATACCGATGGCCGGTTTGCCGTTTCCATGAAAAAAAGAACGCCGCTGCTGATGGGATGTTTCGATGTCTGAAATATCGCGTAAATAAACAGCGCCGCCGCCCGCGTTCTTTCCAATAATGATATCAGCCAGTTCATGCCGCCGGGTGTGTTCTCCCTGAATCTTGATCATTAATTCATCGTTTTTCCGGATCAGCAGGCCGCTGGGAATATTCCGGTTTTGAGAGTATATGGCAGCGATGACATTATCAATCGATAATCCGAATCGGGCAAGCCGGTCCCGGTCAACAGTCAAATTGATCTCGGGAACGTATCCACCAAAAATTTCTACATCAGCAATGCCCTGGACCCGAAGAAACATCTCCTGGATTTCATTGTCGCATAATTGACGAATCTTGGACAGAGTAAGAGATGATTTAGGCTTTGGGTAAACAGCCAGTGTTTGCACCGGCGCAGTGGCGTCGCTAATCCGGAAAATTCTTGGTGGCAGCATTTCTGCGGGAAGCGTTGGCATGATACGATTTAAGGCGGCATTCACATCCGTGACAGCAGCGTCAAGACTTTTGTCATATTCAAATTCTACCTTTACGGCAGCGGTTTCGTCACGCACGGTGGATTTGATGGACCGGGATTTGTCCAAAGAGGCCATTTCTTTTTCCACCTTCCGGGAAATTTTATCCGCCATATCTTCAGCAGACGCCCCGGGCCAGATCAACAAAATAGATATCTTGGGATAATTGGAATCCGGGAATAGATTCAAGGGCAGGGTTTTGAAACCGATAAAGCCGAATGCTACTCCTAACAGTATCAAAGCAGTTACCGCATGCGGTCGCTTGAGATAGGCAGATATCCAGTTCATTTTTCCCCTTCGGAAATTATCATGATGCGCCCATGCCGGCTTAACTGCATAAGCATGGATTCAGCACCGGCTGCCAGAGGTGTGCCGGGTGACAATGATCCTTCAATAACAGCCTGTTCACCATTATATCCGAGTATCTTTACAGGAACCGGACGGACACTTTCATTATCTTGAACCACAAAGACCAAAGCGCCTGTTTCCTGTTCAAGAATGCAGTCTGAGGAAACAACAAGGCCTTCCGGCATTCCGACGATCATATCCACCCCAACGGTGCCGTAACTCGGCAGCCCGAACGGCCGATCAGGTACGCGAATTTCCACAGTCGCCAGATTCCCGGTGGTAATGGCCGGATGAATACGATATTCGGTAGCATCAATGGAAACGGCGCCATTACTCAAATGAAACGGCATGTTTTTGGATAATCGTGTGACTGTTTCCTGCGACACGTGAACGATAACTTTATATCCTCGTTTGGTGTCTTCAATCTTAAATACGGGGGTTCCGGTCGTGACCATATCGCCGTGATTTTTCAAACGCTTTGTAATGACCCCGTTAAAAAGAGACCTGATGCCGGTAAATGACAGGGAAACATTCGATGCTTCAATTTCCTGTTTCAATCGTTGCAGTCGTGAGTATGCCAATTCATAAGCAAGATATGCTTCATTTAAAGATTCTATGGAAACAGCTTTTGTTTTAATTAATTCTTTACGCCGATCAAGCATCGTTTTTTTAACTTCCAAATCTTCCCGGGCCCCTGCCAGCTCTGCCGCTATCGCGCTTTTTTGACTGACAAGCAATCGATCGTCAATTTTGGCAACAGTTTCTCCAGCCGCAACCCGGTCTCCGGTGTCCTTATAAATTGATGTGAGATATCCGGTTGCCTGGGCGGACAATACTGCCTCTACTACTGGTTCAATAGTTCCCAGATAGTGTTCGATTATCGGGAGCTTTCCACTGATTGCCGTTTTGATATGAACGGGAATTGGACGAATCGATGGCTGTGCCAGGTTTGCAAGTTCCGATTTTCGGTGACGGACCAGAATAACTGCTGCAATAATTATGGCAATTCCGATTAAAATCCAAATTATGCGTTTGATGGGTTTTTTCATTTCAGAGCACGGCTCCTTTTGAAAAATGCGTTGCATGGCCGCTTAGTTCAACAAACAAAATTATCTTTTGTTTCGTCTGCGATCTTTTGCCATATTTCTATCCGGTGTCCTTCAGGATCAAAAAGATAAAACACCCTTGCGGCCCATGAGTGTTCCCTGATTGCCGTCGGCTCTAAACCGGTTATTACCATATCTTCCCGCACGGCTTCAATATCTTCAACTTCCAGCGCTAAAGTGATACCCTTAACCGCGCAGCTTTTTATCGAAGATCGTTTTTCGTTGGCAATGCTCAATCTTGAACTTGCAGTTAAGATGAATTCCACAAACCAGTCGGTTGAGAAATTTACGGGCAGGAGCAAACGGTCTTTATAAAACCTGACCGTTTGCTCCCATTCTTTACAATAAAGAATTATGTTGGTGCTTATCATATTGTATTATCTTTGCGTTATTTGAATCCATGCTCCGCGTGTTTTTTTGCAATAGAGTCAGCCAATTTATCCAGCGCTATAAAATCGTTTTCCGAAGGAGCCCCTTTACATAATACAGGATCTAACACCTCAACTTTCAAATTGGGAATCATTCCGGCAAGCGTTTCCACGGTTTTGCCACCCCATCCATACGAGCCTATAATCGAAAGAAATTGAGCCTTGGGCCGCAAGGCATTAGCCAGAAAAGCGCAGTATGCAGCTAAAGGATGCGGACCAGCCAGAACCGTGGGAGTACCAACGACAATAGTTCCCGCATCTACCAGCGCCATGGCAAGTTTGCCGATATCTGTTACAGTCAGATTAAAAAGCTCAACACGAACTCCTTTGCTCACCAGAGATGACAGCAGATGATCCACCATTATTTTGGTACTTGCGTGCATGGACACATAAGGTAGCACAACCGTGTTTTTAGATGCTCCAAGAATCCATTCCCGGTAAGCATCAATTATCCAGGCCGGCTGGTCATAGATCTGCCCGTGACTCGGGGCTATCATCTGAATGTCAAATCCTTCAAGTTTTTCAATATTATTTTTGATTATATTCCGAAACGGCATCATGATTTCGGCAAAGTATCGTTTAGCCGCTTCATACACACGCCCTTGGTCGGTCACAAAAAGATCGCTAGTTGCTATATGGGAACCAAAGAAATCACAACTGAAAAGGATCCGGTCTTCTTCCAGGTAAGTCACCATGGTTTCCGGCCAGTGTACCCAGGGTGTATGGATGAATTTAAGCGTCTTGTTTCCGAGGGATAAAGTTTCACCGTCTGTCACAGTAACAAAAGCGTTCTCAGGGACTTTTAGTAAATCAATAAGCATCTGTTTAGCTTTGGGGGTGGTAATCACTTTCGCTTCCGGAAATTTTTCAAGAACTTTCGGGATGCTCCCGGAATGGTCCTGCTCGGCATGGTGAGAGATGATAAAATCAATTCCGGGAACCTCGTCCAGTTGTGCCATCAACTGATCGGCCATGGCCGGATCGGCAGTGTCAAACAAAACGGTTTTCTCACTTCCTTCAACCAGATAAGCATTATACGAAGTGCCGTCAGGTAGCGGAATAAGAGAATCAAAAAGACGCCTGTCCCAATCAACAGCGCCCAGCCAGTAAATGTTTTCCTTAATTTTTCTTTTGTGCATGGTGATATCTCCTTATGATGTTTTGGTATGTGTATTTGATAAAATAACCAGCAGGTCTGAATCAGTTGTTTGCCGTAGTGTTTACAGAAATCAAGTTACCCATATTCCACAATTTTATCCCGAAAATTCATTTTCTCACTTCTTAAGCCAATGTCAATCTTAATTACCACGGTGGAACTAATCGAGTTTAGCCGGGTTGAAGTTAAGCATTGTAGTAAGAGCTGCCGTGATGCGTGTGCCTGCCGGAGAGCGGAGAGACATTCACATGGAACATATGGTAAGAGGGGTTCATTTGATTGCGAGTAGGGTAGGGTAAGTGGGTTTAGATAGGGGCATGTATGCATAAGAAATGTCAAGACTGGGATTGATTTATTCCACTTGGCCTTACGTTAAGTAATCACCACCAAATTTAACGGATTGTGTTTTAGCTTCCCGGCACGGATGGAGCCGGGCGCCGAGAATATGCTATTATTATATAAGCACCCCTCACAAGCCGCAAAGCAAAAATGTATGATATATGCTATTTTCTTTAATCGCTGAATCCGCCTACAACTAAACACTTGGGAGTAGTTGAAAGAACTGATGATTAGCGATGGTAATAGTTACATGTCACCCTCATACATGAGATCATTCTTCTGTTAATTGACCACTTTCCGCAGCTTTTCCGACTTTCCGGCAGACGAGCAGTATCTCACTCACCGACTCGGTGTCGATCATCCGGGGAAAGAGTGCAAGCTTCTTCTGAAAGAGCAACCCCAGTGGCATAAATACATGGTTATACCACCACATCGCCTTCTTGCGCCGATGTGTGAGGAACCACATTCCGGTATCGAGCAGGCGCGACGATTTCGGCTTCATTCCATAAACAGCGCTCTGCTCCACAGTGTAGCCGTGCTCCTTGAGCTTAGTGAGCAGGCACTCTGTTTCATAACGGCGCCGGTGTCCCACGAAGTCATCGAATGCCGTCCATTGCGATGGGTGAAGCGGAACTGAGAGAAGAAAAGTGGCGCCGATAGCGGCTACGCGTGACAACTCGGCCAACGCACCATCATCATCGTCAACATGCTCGACAATATCGAGGGCGCAGACGAGATCGAACATACCGTCAGGAAACGGAAGTGAGGACACGAGACCGGAAACTGCATTTGCTCCACGTGCGCGCAGCTTGGCAATTGCTGTCTCGCTGATATCCACAAAGCACGTCTTTTTGAGAGGGAGCCGTGGTCTCAGCCCTGGTGCGACTTCAAGCTGCGACCCCGAAAGAGAGACAAGTGAGCATACAAGCGGCCATGTGTTAAAGCGCTCGGGTTCGACCACGTGCGCGTCTGTCCACAGCAGATCGTAAAACCGGCGGTTTGCTTCTAAGAAATCATGGTCAGTACGATTGTGTAAATGGGCTGGATTCATATATCTCTTCCTTGTTAATTCTTCTATCTGAGTGAAAAAGACGGTTTCTTCCGATAAGGTTGATGTTTATTTTCTCCGTTTTCCGCCTGGTTGCCCGTCGGTGCCACATTATTCCAAGCATGTATCCTTTGGCCCCAGCATCTTTTAGAGCCGGTTATAAATATCTCATATTCTGGAAATAATATCAATTATTACGATTTGAAGTCTTGCGTTTTCGACGAGATTGGCGATTTATTGATAACAGGAAGGATTCAATAAAAAACCGCATCAAGATTTTTTGAGGTCGCCAAACCGCCGAAAATGTACTCTTTCACTTACAAGTACTATATAGTGGATATTTGCCAAAATGAGAATTATAGGTTGAAAGAGAGTAGCGCCAGCACTGACAGGTGTGAGGGCGCATTTTCCTTTTCACCATGGGTTTATAGACTGCAGTAAAAGCCGGGCAGAATGCATGGTGCCTATTTTGCCGTGCCTCCATGAGGCTTATAGAAGACAAGCTCGCCGATTTCGACTGTCTTGATATATTCCGCGGACCAACTGGGGGTTACTTTTCGCTGATGGAAATACAATGCGCCACCGGTTCGGTCCTTTAGTTGCCGGTTAAGAGCCTTTCGGGAGATTTCCTTGGCGATCGCGTAAGATTCATCCTCTTTTGCGTCATCAGAACGGCCATCGCACCACCACGAAAACTGGCAGGCACCCTGCTCGCGGCCTTGCATGACAACTTTACAAATCGTGTTGGGGAAGCCCTCATGGCCAAGCCGATTCATAACAACATTGGCGATTGCTTTCATAGCAGCAGTCCCCGAACCCCTGGCCTCCCAGTAAATGGTGCGTGAAAGACAGGTGATTGCATCGTTTAAGGGCTCTTCGCCGACCGGATCGACCGCCTGCACTTCAGCTTTGCTGATGATCTCGGATGGAGTTGGTGGCGCCTTGCTGCCTTTGGCTGCGGCGTTCTTCTCCAACACCCCCGCCTTTTTCTCAGTGACTTCAACCTTCTGTTTAGAAGACGATACGTTCGTTCTTTCCTCGTTGCAGCCTTGAACAACCAAAACAACTAAACATAGCAATAATGTTAATAACTTAGTTTTCATGACTGCCTCCTCAGAATACAAGTGCATAACTGTGGTTGATCGTTATAGTTGAGAAATACTGATGGAAAGAGAGTAATGAATCTGCTTATTAGTTTGTTTATTTCGCGGGAATGATAATCTTTCCATTAATACTCACCCCATATCGTTGAGAGTAAATGGTCTATATTCCCACCCTTTGAACAGTATGCCGAGGCTCCGGCCTCAATCATTGCAGTGGCCAGATCATCACTTTCATGCATGGAAAGCCCGATAATACGGATGTGGGGAAACTCCGAATTTATGATACGGGTTGCTTCCAAGCCGTCCATATTCGGCATGTCAACGTCCATTAGGATGACATCCGGAACAATTTTCCTGGCCAAATGAACGGCTTTTTCACCATCCATTGCTTCGGCCACAATCTTTATTTCAGGGTAAGTGTTAAGTATACTGGAGAGGCCGTTTCGCATAATCGGATGATCGTCAACTATCATAAGGTTAAGCTGTGTTTTTCCACCAAATCTATGCTTGCAGGCCGTCGCTGTAATAGACTTTTTAGAGGTTTTCCCGTTCAAAGTCCGCATCCCATTTTTAACCGGTTTTTTCTCATCCAGGGGAACAATCAATGAAATGCTTGATCCTGTGATAGGTGCATTTTCAATCTCGAAACGCCCCCCCAAATGCATCAACCGTTCGCGGATACTGATCAAACCGAACTTCTGGTTGGAATCTGTATTCTGCCATACTGTTTCAGGATTAAATCCTACACCCTGATCCCTTACTTTGATTCGCAACTCCCCATTATCATGTTTCATTTCCAATTCTGCCGATTTTACACCGGCATGTTTAAGCACATTTAGAAGCAGCTCCCGTATTGATTGGAACAGCAGAACGGTAAAATCTTTCCTATGTAGCGAGACTAGTACTTCGGATTTAAATTTTAACTCAAAGCCCTGATTTTCGTACATCCACTTTGCCAGCCATTTTAATGATGCTGTCAAATCACCTGTTCGGAGAACAGGCGGTGATAGTTCAGTGCTCAAAGAACGTGTACCCTTGATAGAATGGCTGATAAGATCAAGGACATGTTGTGCATCCGGCTTTAAAAAGTCGTCCATATCGCTGATTAACATTTCCTGGCAAATCTTAGCTCCCACAAGCAACTGCTGGAGTTCGTCGTGTAGAAACTCTGAAAATCTTTGCCGTTCCCGCAGCTCGATCAATGTCAATTCCGAGCTTAACCTTGCAAGTTGTTCAGCTCTTTCCCTGAGTTCAGCTGTCCGCTCATTAACACGTAATTCCAGTTCATCCCGTGATCTGCGAAGCGCCTCCTCGGCTATATCACGGTTAGTAACATCAAACACCTGAGTAAATGCCGAAGCAAGCTGTCCTTGCGCATCGTATATGGCCGAAATATACCACTCGCAATGAATAACCGATCCGTCCTTTCGGTACATACGATTGGCATACTTGTTACGAATAATGCGCCCGGCCAGCATGGCCTCACATATCTTAATATTAGCTTTCTTGTAGTCTTCATGCCTCCAACGTATCTCATTGATGGGTTTTCCAATGATCTCGTTCTTCTTCCAGCCAAACATCCGTTCTGCTGCCCCGGTCCACAGAGTCACCCTGTAAGACGAATCAAATTCGATAATTGCGAGAGGTGAATTAGAGATATGCGCTTCCAGCCGTTCTTTTGTATTTCGCAGTTCCTCATCAGCATGCTTACGATTGGTGATGTCGAGACCGATGCCTGCGACGAATCGGTTCCCAGCCATATCGTGGAAGGGGAACTTTGAGATAAGCCAATAGCAGATACTGCCGTCCGGATTAGAGGTTTCCTCAATAACCTCGATTGCATGGTTGGAAGCCAGAACGGCCAGATCGTTCTTACGAAACTGCTCGGCTGTGGCAGCCGACCAGAGTTGCTCATCTGTCTTACCCTTAAAGTCATCAAATTGTACGCCGAACCGATCCTTGAAAGTTTTGCTGAGGTAAACGTACCGCCCTTGTTCGTCTTTCAACCAAGCGATATTCGGGCTATTGTCCATAAAGAGACGGAACCGCTCCTCGCTTTCCTGTAAGGCATCTACAGCTTTTCTCCGTTCGGTAATATCCATAATGTTGCCGATTACTTTTACAAGCTTATTATTTTCAAAAACCGGCCGGCCTATAATGCGAACCCATATCGGGCGTCCTATTACCGGGGTAAAAGGAATTTCCAGATCGAAAGGTTCACCTTTTTCAAAACAGAGATGAAATGCAGCCCTAATCGCGGAGCGATCCTCTGTGTCATAGCACTGAAGGCTCCTTGAGATGCATTCGGCTGTGCAATGTGTATTCTCATCAGGTTCTTCAATATCATGTATGCGGTAAGTTTCTTTAGTCCAGAACATTACCTGTTCTTTTACATCCCATTCCCAATATGTATTTTGTACTC
>Ga0180732_1001534_pt1 | contig 14053 bp, 15 predicted proteins | sample KR11_01MetaG_FD_148674 | JGI IMG/M metagenome (GOLD analysis project Ga0180732, IMG submission 148674) | Groundwater microbial communities from the Olkiluoto Island deep subsurface site, Finland - KR11_0.1 MetaG | ecosystem: Environmental > Aquatic > Deep subsurface > Groundwater | place...
TCTTTTTCTCATAACTCATAACCTAAAACTCATAACTATCGCGCTGAGGTGGCAGAGTAGCAATTGCACGTGGCTGTAGACCACGCGTCCGTAAGGACTCCGGGGGTGCAATTCCCTCCCTCAGCACAACGTCGCTTTGCGGCACACGCCGAAGTGGCTCAGTGGTAGAGCGAGTTCTTGGTAAGAACTAGGCCGCGGGTCCGATTCCCGCCTTCGGCTCAATAACAAAAACTGCCGAAAATAAATCGAAAGGAGGTATATGGCCAAAAAAGGAGAACACAGAATAAAAATAGGATTAGTTTGTTCCGCTTGCAAAAGCAGAAATTACATTACTGAAATCAATAAAATGGAATCGCCGGACAAAATAATCTTTAAAAAATTTTGCAACCATTGTCGCAAAGTAATAGACCACAAAAAAACAGAGAAACTGAAATAGTTCAAAAAAACTCATAACTCTAAACCAATAACTATGAGCCCATAACTCATGACTATTTAGGGGTGTGGTGAAATGGCTATCACATCAGTCTCCAAAACTGATTTTCACGGTTCGAATCCGTGCACCCCTGCCACAAGCATGTAAACTGCTTGTGGCATGCCACTTTCAATGTATTGCGTTTATATACTTCAAAGCCTCCTCCGGCTGGAAACGCATCCACAAAATGCTAGAAAATACCATTAAAAACTGAACCCAACAAACCCTTCTTGGAACTCCGCCCTTTTTGATATACAAAAAGCAATAAATGCTCCAACCCTCAGCGCTTTAATTTATCCATCACCTTTTAATACCGCGCAGGAAAAAAGTGTTGGATTTATACCCTCCAAATGTTAGAATTCAATTAATCTAAAATATAAGAATATGGCAAAAGATAACAATAAAATTGAAAATTTTGAAAAGACACTCTTTAAGGCTGCTGATAAGCTCCGCAAGAACATGGACGCAGCAGAATACAAGCATATCGTACTTGGATTAATTTTTCTTAAATACATTTCTGACTCGTTTGAAGATCTCTATTTAAAAATAAAAGAAGGTAAAGGAGACTTTGCCGGAGCTAATCCGGAAGATGCCGATGAGTATAGAGCTGAAAATGTTTTTTTTGTACCTCAAATTTCCCGTTGGCCGTATCTGCATTCTCGATCAAAACTTCCATCAATCGGAAAAGACATTGACGACGCAATGGAATTGATCGAAAAAGAAAATCCAACTCTCAAAGGTATTTTGCCGAAAGTATATGCTCGCCCAAATCTCGATAAAGCCGCGCTTGGCGGACTGATTGATTTGGTTGGCAATATTGCGCTTGGCACGGAAGCGGCTAAGAGTAAGGATTTGCTAGGGAGGGTATATGAGTATTTTCTTGGCGAATTTGCTAATGCCGAAGGCAAAAAAGGCGGACAATTTTATACGCCAAAATCAATTGTTCGTATTATGGTTGAAATGATCGAGCCGTATAAGGGTAGAATTTTTGATCCGGCGTGCGGTAGCGGTGGAATGTTTATTATGAGTGAAAAATTTATAGAGAGCCATAAAGGAAGAATTGATGACATTGCTATTTATGGGCAAGAAAGTAACCAAACAACTTATCGCTTGTGCCGGATGAACCTTGCCATTCGCGGAATTGACGGCTCGCAGGTGAAATGGAATACCGAAGACTCGTTTTTGAATGATTTGCATAAAGACCTCAAGGCTGATTTTGTTCTGGCAAATCCGCCGTTCAATGATAGCGATTGGTCGGGGCAATTACTCCAAAAAGATCCGCGCTGGCAATACGGTATGCCTCCGGCAAGCAATGCGAATTATGCGTGGCTTCAGCATATGATTTATCATCTCTCTCCAAAAGGTGTGATGGCATGTGTTTTGGCGAATGGTTCACTTTCCAGTCAAACTAATAATGAGGGAGATATACGAAAGTCTCTTGTTGAAAATGATCTTGTAGATTGTATTGTCGCGCTTCCCAAACAACTTTTTTATAACACCGGTATTCCGGCATGTATTTGGTTTATTTCGCGCAAGCGTACTGGTAATGGTGATCGTAAAAGGACAGGGGAAATTCTCTTTATTGATACGAGTGAGGTCGGTTTCATGGCAGACAAAACTCATCGTGAATTTTCCGAGGAAGATATGGCGAGGGTTGCCGGCACTTACCACGAATGGCGAAAACGAGACGGCAAGTATGAAGATATCAAAGGTTTCTGTAAATCAGCAGGTATAGAAGAAATTACCAAGCATAATTTTGTCCTCACTCCGGGGCGCTATGTGGGTATTCAAAATGAAATTGATGACGGTATTCCATTTGCCGATAAAATCGGAGGATTGACCAAAAAGCTTGCCGAGCAAATGGCGGAGGAAAAGAAGCTGGATGAGGAAATAAAAAAACAACTCAAAAATGTTGGGTTTAATTTATAAAGTAGTATGGAAAAAAATCAGATCATCAAACAAAACAGCTTTACGGAGTTTCTTCTGTACACCACGCCAAACGGTAAGGTGAAGGTGGAGATATTTTTGCGTGATGAGAATATTTGGCTCACTCAAGCTAAAATTGCAGAGCTCTTTGGCGTGGGCATACCAGCTATAAATAAACATTTAAAAAATATCTTTGCGAGTGGTGAACTACAAGAAAATTCAGTTATTTCCAAAATGGAAATAACTGCCACAGACGGTAAAAGCTACCATACAAATTTTTATAACTTAGACTCCATAATTTCTGTAGGTTATAGAGTAAATTCTACAACTGCTACTCAATTTAGAATTTGGGCCACAGAAAGGCTAAAAGAATACATTATTAAAGGCTTTACCATGGATGACGAAAGGCTGAAAACTCCCAACTACACCTTTGGTCAAGATTACTTTGAAGAGCAGTTGGCTCGCATAGCAGACATCCGCAGTAGCGAACGTAGATTTTACCAAAAAATCACCGATATCTACGCGCAGTGCAGTGTGGATTATGACAAAAATAGCACCGAAGCTAAACATTTTTTTGCGACCGTGCAAAATAAATTGCACTTCGCAATTTCAGGCAACACGGCTGCAGAAATTATTAGCGGCCGCGCAAACAGTACTAAGCCAAATGTAGGCCTCACCAACTGGAAAAACAGCCCGCAAGGTGCCATACGCAAATCAGATGTGATAGTGGCTAAAAATTATTTAAATGAAGAAGAGCTCGCGGGCCTCAATAGCATAGTGGAGCAATATTTAATCTTTGCCGAGTCACAAGCTAAGCGTAAGCAAGCCATGTTCATGCTGGACTGGGATCAAAAGCTAAGTGAATTTTTAAAACTTAACGATCGTGACATCTTAGGTGATTTGGGTAAAGTGAGTCACGAAGTCGCCGAAGCGTTGGCGCTGGGAGAATACGAAAAATACCGTGTAGAACAAGATAAAAATTATATTTCCGATTTTGACGAAGTCAGTTTGCGAGCTTTGGCAAATGCGAAGAGTAAGAAAAATTTAAAAAAGAAATAATTATACCAGATCAAACTTCTACAATTCCAATGGGCTGGAAAATGACGACACTTGGAGAGGTGGCAGATATTAATATTTCAACAATTGATAAAAACTATGCTTTTGATGAAATTGAGTATATTGATGTCGCGTCAGTTGAAGAAAGAAAACTCACTGAAACTCAAAAAATAAAATTAGAAAATGCACCAAGTCGTGCAAAAAGAATTGTGGTAGATAATAGTGTTTTGATTTCAACAGTCAGACCAAATTTGAAACATTATTGTTTTGTTAAAAAAGCTAAGCCAAACCTTATTGCTTCAACAGGATTTGCCGTCGTTAATTCAAAAGAAGGAAAATCTGATCCATATTATTTATACAATTTACTAACTACGAATGAGTATACAAACTATCTGATCAAAATTGCTGATTCTCAAACATCAACATATCCTGCTTTTTAATCCATCAATAATACAAAACTCTAAATTTATATTTCCATCTTTTCCCGAACAGCATGCTATTGCATCGGTTTTGTCGTCTTTGGATGATAAGATTGAGCTAATGCGTGAGCAGAACAAAATACTGGAAACCACCGCGCAGACAATTTTCAAAGAATGGTTTGTAGAATTCGAATTCCCAATTCCCCTCTTGAGGGGTACGGCCGCAGCCGGGGGGTGGAAAAATAATCAGGCGGACTATCCACCCCGTCAGGCTTCGCCTGCCACCCCTCAAGAGGGGAATTGTGCGTTATATCCCTACTGGAATTTACCAAAAAATCAGAAACTCAAAGAGAGAGCAAAAGAACTCCGAAAACAGGGAATATTATCAGAAGTTGTATTTTGGAAAAAATTTAAAGATAAAAATAGGATCATACGCAATATTACTGGAAAAATATCGGGAGATAGCATAAGTTGGTACGATCAAAAACCTAATGAAATACTTATATAATGCAATAAATTCTTGTCATTCCTGGAGGCAAACCAGGAATCCAACTCTTTGTATATTAATCTTTAAGGTTACCCCTCTGGATTCCCGCGTTCGCGGGAATGACAAAAAAAGATAATTTCATAAACTGTGTGACGAAATTATATGGTTAGTCCAGCCATATTGCGTATGATCCAAAGAAACCGGACAAAGAATTGTTGACTTTTTCGAGCTTTTGATCAAAATTGACAAGCAAAATAGAAAAAATGAAGACCTCAAAGAAATTTAAGATTAAATATATTTATAACAAACCCAATACGCCGGAAGAAAAGGAAAGACAGGAAAAACGAATAGCAGAAACATATGATATTCTCTTCAAAAGCGTATTAGAAAGAAAGATAAAAGATATATGATGGCTAAAAAGCATGAAAACGTATTATTAAGTAACAATATATGATATTGTAAAGATATGTCAGATTCTCAAAGCAAATCAGTCGAAGACTTGAAGCAAGAAGTAGTAGATTTAAAGATCAGAATAAAAAGAATTGAAAAATTTCTATTAAATACCTTTCCCCTTACAGATCCCCGTGGATACATACATGAAGAAGAAGATGAAAAATATAATGAAGCAGTCAAAATTGTACAGCAATTTAATACAGCAAGCGCATCATTTCTTCAAAGAAAAATGAGCATAGGCTACGCAATGGCAGCAAGATTACTTGACACGATGGAGGAAAGAGGTATCGTAGGCGGGGCAGAAGGTGCCATGCCACGAGAGGTTTTGAAAAATACTAAAAAAAAGCAAGGTAAGGAAAAAGAAAATGGATAAAGAAAAAGAGCTCAAAAAAAAACTCAACGATGATGGAAATGGCACTAAAGGCTTTTGATGTTGATATCAGAGTTGCAAATGTAAATGACTACGAAGATTGTACGCAATATTGTTTAGAGTTGGCTATAGGTACTTCAATCAAAAGAATACTCAATCTTGACAAAGATATAGCCCTTTGCCTAGAATCGCCGACGGGAAGCATAGAAATAGAGGCTCCAATACCTCATTCAAATTTGATAGGAATAACCGTTCCCAAACACGAAAAGTATAACAAAAGAAGCCATGGCAAGCTTCTTCATAGCTATACATGGAAAGAAGAATGGGCAATTACAGAGCCGGTAGAAAAAAAGAGAGGGAAAATAAGTAATTTCCTTTATATCCTTGGGTGTTTAATAATTGAGTTTAGTAATAAAATAAAAAAATAAACTAAATCTGACATTGTGGCGATAAATCCGGAATATACATATACTCCCCTTTTCGCTCAATAAAATTGGAAGAAAATCATTTTAATATTTACTTTTTCGCAACTCTTTTTTTCTTTCGGGAAGAAGCAGTGTAAATGCTTCTTCTACTTCCTTAGTGCCCCTTGAAAAAGGAATCTTATGTATATCTGCTTGCACCTTAAACCCCTTATAAAGAACAGAAAGATTTTTTTCCATTATCACGTCTGTTTCATCTAGGGTTTTAATCAAAACATTTCCATTATATGCCCTATTGGGTCTACTCGCAAAATCAATGAATGATGATATAACTTTATGACCGTTGAAGCTAGCAATTATATTTCCAGGATTTGAATCTCCTACCCAAAGGCCATGTTCAAGATAAAGCCATGCAGCCAATTTAAATGAAGTAGCATGCATTCTCTCCACGAATTCCTGCGCTATACGGGATTCATCAGGTTCATATGTATGCATTTCCTTAAGTATATGCTCTTCCGTAGGACCAATATGGGGAGTAGTAAAACCATATGTAGTGGCACCCTCTTTCGTTTTAATCACGCATTCTTGTAGTTTGACTGCGTGATATGTGAGTCCAGACTTCTCCAGTACTTCCTTGCCTACCACTGCTGAATCTCGCAATCTATTTTCCAACCCCTCTGCATTTCTCGCACCGAACGGAACCATCTTTAACCACTCACCTATCTTATCAGGGCCATCAGGATTATACAAAATTTCATATGATGCCTTTTTATCTTTTTTATCTTCATTAATTCCCCCTTTAACTGAATGCCACATTGCCCACTTACCATTTATCTCTAACTGTTGGCGTGTCCGGGTTGCGTAGCCATTTATCTCTACTTTGGTAGTTGCAGATATTACAGGAACCAACTTCTCATAGAAACGCCTGTTATCTTCTTTCGGTCTAATATAGCCTTCCTTCATACCACATATGATACAATAAACTCATGGACAAAGCAAAATGCGATAAAGACAAACATAATTGGGAATGCAAAAAAGAAGCGGGCTTTTAAAATGAAATTATTACATTTCACTCCCTTACCTCAATGGAGATAACTAATTTAAAACAGAATATAAAAAACAAAGAAGCAATTTGCCCCAAAGGAACTATTATTTGTAGCCGTTGCAGTGAGTACTTATATAAAAACTATCTCAAAACCGATATATCCCAAAAACTCAAATCCTTAAATTCAATAAACTAAATCTGACACTGTGGAGATAAATCCGGAATATAAATATACCCCTCTTGTCTCCGAATAATGATTCTAACATCATTCACGATACCCTGCCACAAGCAGTTTACATGCTTGTGGCATGCCACTTTCAATGTATTGCGTTTATATACTTCAAAGCCTCCTCCGGCTGGAAACGCCTCCACAAAATGCTAGAAAATACCATTAAAAACTGAACCCAACAAACTTCTTGGAACTCCGCCCTTTTTGATATATACCAATCCTTAATCATTTTGTAAGAATTTGGTATATACCTACCGTAGCTTTGCCTCTTCGCCTTATAGGCTTCGAGGGCACAAGTCAAAGTATCGCCGTGCCCTTCCGTAGCTTTAGCGAAGGAGGGTTAGGTATTATACTTTTTGCAATTTGAAAGCAGAGGGGTATACAATAAGCTATAACTTCCGCCAAATTATTATGAATATAAAATCCTTTACATCCTGCAAACAAGAATTTGATACAAAATATGGGAATGCTGTTGAGTTCGACTGCTTTCTACAAGAGCATTTAACTTTTGGGAAAAAGATAAATTTGCGCAAAAAGAATGGGGATAAAAATGAGCAATATTATAAATGGCAATTCTTCTATGCGATAATAAATTCAGGCATGTATGGTAGGGATTATATCGGCACAGAAGTACAATTTCCAAAAGGAAATAAAAGTTCCGCACCTTTAAAAATTGACGGTGCAATTTTTGATGATATATCGTGGTTTGAAAAATACAAAGATTATCATGAAAATGGCAGTAATGAGAGCATGGAGTGGCTACGAGAACATTTAATTGTAGCCATTGAGTTTAAAAAAGAAGACAACAAAAATATTTCGGATATTTGGGATAAGCAGCTAAAGGCATATCTAAACGAAAGCAGACGGCCTTTTTGTCTAGCAATTTTATATGATACAGAAAGACTTTATTTATTCAGAAAGCACAATAATAAATTTTTAAGATACAGCGAAGAATTTAACACCAAAGGTGAAGATAGTAAAACCAAAGAGTTGGCATTGCACTTACCGGATCCGTATATAAACATCCCCAGTTTTACAGAAGTTTTAGAATGGATAGAACCAAAAAGCATAGACAGATCAAAAAGAACAATAAAGGAATTGGATATAATTTCTGGCGTTCACTCAACACAAATTAATGATGCCATGTCTAGTATTCTCAGGACAATGGATAAGGTAGGTATGGTGAATCAAAAAGGATTTGAGATTTTAATTCAAATTCTTTCGTTAAAAATTTATGACGAAAAGCGAAATGAAAAAACAAGCAGTCATTTTTTAGATTTCTATATAACTGAAGACGAGAAAAAATTTCAAACACTTGCCGACAAACCATTGCAGGAATTTATTAAAAGAATTAATGACTTGAGAGACGAAGCTGCGGGGACATATTATCGCATACTCAGGGAAAATCCACTCAACTCACATAACGAAAATCATATCAAGGTTTTAATTGAGGTTATATATCAATTTCAAGATTATTCTTTTGTCCGTTCGCACAAAACAGACCTCTATCAGTTGGTTTTTTATAAATTTGCAACGCCTTTCTCAAAAGACGCAAATGCTCAATTTGTGACACCTCTACCGCTTATTGATTTTTTAGTGAGTATCGTAAATCCAAGAAATGGCGAAACACTAATTGATCCGACAGTAGGAATTGCTGATTTCCTTTCTGTCTCTTATGTTAATTCAAATAGCAAGTTAGACGACAATAATATTTTCGGCATGGATATAGATGAGCAAATGGTCATGCTTGCTACCCTAAACATGTTATTGAACGGAGATGGAAACGCAAAAATAAAAGCCAAAGCAGGCTACGGCTCTTTACTTTCAAAATTTGATCACAAAGGTGAAGTTTTAGAATTAGTGCCAAGCATGAACCAAAAAGGAAAATGGGATGAAAGACCCGACGAAAATAAATTAAAAAAATTTGATGTAGTCCTCACGAATCCTCCTTTTGGCGAAGATAGAGCTTTTGCTCCAAAAGACGAGAAAGATCTTGAAATGATACAGTGCTACGAACTTTGGCATTTATACAGCAACAAAGGCGAACCGTTGCAGGAAGACAAGAAAAAGAAAAAAGAAAAATCAGCGAACAAAATAGATTTAGGAGTCGTATTTTTGGAAAACGCCTACCGTATTTTGAAAGAAAACGGGAGAATGGGCATTGTGCTTTCAAATTCCATTGCCAGTATAGACAGTCATAAAATCGCTCGAAAATGGTTAATGGATAAAATGCGCATTGTGGCTATTTTCGATTTGCCGGCCAATGTCTTTGCCGAAACAGGTGTTAATACTTCTATCATTGTTGCCTACAAACCAAGCGAAAAAGAGCTATTAAAGCTCAAAGAGCGAAATTATGAGGTGTTTTTTAAAGGGATTGAAAAAGTGGGATATGAAGTGAAGACCAGCAAGCGAGTAAAATTCTTTTCGCCAAACTACAAAATAAATTACGAAAATTTTGAGATAGAAATTGACAAAGAAGGAAGAGCTGTGCTTAATGAAGAATTTACACAAACCATTACCGACTTTAGACAATGGTGCTTGGCACAAGAACAAGTACTGCAAGACATTTTTATTAAATCGAAATAGAATATGAGTAATTCATACATCAAAACCCCACTCGCTATTTCTTATAATTCCATAATTGAAAAGAAATATACCTTGTCATCTTCGCAATATATGGACTTAATAATGCCAAATAAAAACTTTCTTTATGTAAAGGATTTTTTGAGCAGAGATTTAAAAAGAAAAGATTTAGGCATTGAAGTAGGATCATTGAATTATATAGGAAAATCAACACATTTTTTCATTCGAACGAAAGCGCTTCAATCGCATTCATTTTTGCCTGATATAAACAGCGAGACAGCATTACCCATAATGCCGAACTCATATACGGAAATGAATTTAAAAGAGGGAGATATATTAATATCAAAAGACAGCAATATTGGAGAAGTCATAATTCTCGATAAAGATTATCCCAATTATATGCTTTCAGGAGCAATTTACAAGTTACCAGTAAGCACGAATAAATACTATCTATTGGCTTTTATAAAGCATAATATTTTTAGAGAGCAGTTAGATTTTATGGTGCCAAAAGGCGCAACTATTCGTCATGCAAAAACAATGTTTTTGGACTGTAAAATTCCCATGCCGAATTTCAATGCAGATAACACGATAAAATTTATTGAAGTTTTAACACAAGCCATAATCAACAAAGAAAAACTAATCAAGCAACGCCACCGAGATATATTGAAAACCATTGAAACCGAACTTCTGGAAAATCAGAAGCCGAATAAGTTCACTTTTAAATTACCGAAAATAAAAGAAGTTGAAGAAGTTGGAAGACTAGATACAAATTTATATGGAGAATATTTTAAAAAGATTGTTTTTGAAATTCAAAACTATAAGAATGGTTTTCAAACGATCAGCGAATTAGGTTTTTCACTTTCAAGAGGTCAAAATTTACAAGTTTCAAATATCGGCGAAAGTGTCTACTCAGCAAAAAAATATTCGAACTTTTATACTTTGATGTTGCCAAAATTTTTATCAAAATATGGAACAGTTGATAAAATAGAATATTTGGGTAATCGAAATGACTTAAAAACATTACAAAAGGGCGATTTAATCTTCGGCGCAGAAGGCTTCGAAAAAGGTCGTTCAATTGTAATCATAGAAGAAAAAGAAAGAACAATTACAAATATCCATGGCATCACAATTCAGCAAGAAGAACACGATATTGTAAAAGCAATTTATGTAAAATGTTGTTTGGATTATTTACGAAGCAAAGGATTGATTGATCTTTATGCTGTCGGTGGCAATGGTGGTAGTTTAGCACAGAAATATTGGGAAATTATACCTTTCCCATCCTTTGACGAAGCCAAACAAAAAGAAATCGCAAAGTTTTATCATAACGCAGAAGTGGAATATAAAGCCGAGAATTTTATATTAGAAAACTTTTTATCCAAAGATAACGAATATAACGAACAAGCTGGAATTTATGAGCTGGATAAAACAGCCAAGCGCCTTAAAGAAATTTTGAACACCGTCATTGAGAATATTATAAATGATCAAGAAGTACAAATTTCATTCAGTAGTAATAAATTATGAATATTAAGGCGGTGGCGAAAATACGCGAGCGGACAAAAATGAAAAATAGGCTGATTACCACACCGAAAGTGTATTTTACATACTACTAATGAAACAAGAAAATTGACAAGCAAAATAGAAAAAAATGAAGACTTCAAAGAAATTTAAGATTAAATATATTTATAACAAACCCAATACGCCGGAAGAAAAGGAAAGACAGGAAAAACGAATAGCCGAAGTATATATACCCCTCTGCTTTCAAAATGCGAAAGTATAAGGACTCTTCGCTAAAGCTTCGCTGTCCTTATGGCTTCGTAGCCTTAGGGCGAAGTGCCATAATACCTAACCCTCCTCCGCTAAAGCTACGGAAGGGCACGGCGATACTTTGACTTGTGCCTTCGAAGCCTATAAGGCGAAGAGGCAAAGCTACGGAGGTATATACCAATTATTCGCAAATTCAAAGCGGAGTGGTATAATATTCTTTTCAGAAGCGTTTTAGAAAATTCAAATTTTTGCAAACCGAAATCTCACAAACTTAAATTATTTATCTGACACTGTGGCGATAAGTTTTTTCAGTTTTTATCTTTATTTCTAAAGGAAGCTCAGCGACAAGACAAAAATCACTTTTCCCTTCCTCTTTGATTTTTACTTGAAATGTATAATCGCCCTCCTTCGTAAGAGGCATGCCAACTATCTTCATTCTACTTCTAAGCCTTCGTGATGCTTTCGGAATCTCCATAATCTGTGTATTTTTCAATAATTCATTATTCTCCGGATCAACAAAAACATATACTATCTCTGCCTTTGCCGACTCTACGTCTTTATTTCTTTGCCACATACTCACTATTTCATAATTAATCGGAATACCAAGCTTTTTAGGTATCTCCCCTGTTTCTTTTGCCGGGGTTAAAAAAACAGATAATTCTTCCAAAACTCCATAAATAGAAATGTTATTGTCATCCTGATTGACAACACTTTCTTTACATAATACTGACCAGATATGTTTTATATTCATAATGCTGCTATCGGATATCGAAACTTTTTTATATTCTCTTTACTTTCAGTTTTTATATCCCATTCATCAATATTAATGATCTCGACAAGTCCTCCCCATCTATTTTCTTCGCTTACAGTAAAAGTCGTCACACCGGACACTGTTCCGCGAGAAATTGGAACATTCAACGAAGAAGAAAAATCCCTGTCTTTATTTATATACTTACGTATATCAATTGGCTTAAGAGTAAGAAGCGCCCTGGTTCTACCGTTTGGCGCAACAAACTCAACCTCATAGGCAGAACCATTATCATAAACATTGACAACCGCTCCTATATCGCCACTTTTAAGACCATTTTCGAGAATATCATGAGTAAGTTCAACTGTATCTAATTCTTCAAACATTGTTATTTTTCCCCTCCTTTTTCCGATTATACAGGATAAGCTGTTATAAAACTAGGATCTTGGGTGCCTGTTTTAATATACCACACTGTCTCAATAGAATACATTCTACCATTTGGTGCGGACAAAGAGCCAAAAACCATATAGTTTATACCACTGCTATCCTCGGCTTAACCCCTGCCATGAAGTATGCACTTGCGCTTAACTTCAAGGCAGGCTTTCGCATGCAACTCCATCACCATCTGCATCTAATCTGTCTGCGTTATTTGTCAGGCTTCCGCCGTATTTTTTTGTATTGCATATCCCATGCACGCGTCATCAGCCCACAAGCCTTTCTTTGCTTCCCGTGCTTCTTTCTCTGCTTGCTTATACGCCTGTTGATACTTGTAAGAAGTATTGTATGTATATTCAAAAGCCAGACCCGATTCAATCATCATTTTCCCAAAATCTACGCTGCCCCCATCTATGAATACATACCTTAAAAGTCTTTGATATTTATCTATGCCTATTACTCTGATAGTTTCATTCTTCCCGTTAATCAAGACTGCAATTGTATCGCCGTCAACCACTTTTACCAAAGTTACTTGCTGTCGTTTATCCGATGTAAGAGTAGATTCTTCTGTAAGAATAACTGTAACTGTTGGCTGTATTGCTTGAACGCCTGCAACATCTGGCTTTGCGGCTTCCTGTTGCCTTACAACATTCTTTGATGTATTTACTGAATTTATACCACCGACGGAACCAAAATGTAGAGTAATAAGTATTATTATCGCAATTGGAATAATAACATACTTTCTTTTACCGGCAAAAAAAGGTTTCAATTCAAAAATTCCCATCACAGAACAATTCTATACCCCTCTGCTTTCAAATTGCAAAAAAGTATAATACCTAACCCTCCTTCGCTAAAGCTACGGAAGGGCACGGCGATACTTTGACTTGTGCCCTCGAAGCCTATAAGGCGAAGAGGCAAAGCTACGGTAGGTATATACCAAATTTTTGCAAAATGATTGCGGAGTGGTATACCACAAGCTCTTCTTACCCAAATCTCATAAATCCCTGTATCTTTTCTCACAATAAAAGTATAACATATTATACATATTCAATAATTTTGTAGGGGCGATTCCTTGTAATCGCCCAAAAAATCAAAGATTACTAGGAGGTGAATATCACATGGAAGAAAAGAAAGAATCATCAAAAAAAATAAATCACGTTGCGACCGGTATCGCCGGAGCGATAATTGGCGCCGGAATAACAGCAGCCGCAGCCGCGCTTCAAAATAAAAAAACACAGCAAAAAGTAAAAAATGTCCTGAAAACAGCCGGAAAGAAAGCAATGAAATATTGCGACCAGCTGAAAAGCGAAACAATAAAACAGACAAAAACCAAAGCCGGAAAAATTAAAGAAGGTATAAAAAATATTAAAGAAGTAAAAGCTATAAAGGATATAAAAGAAGTAAAGGAAGCAAAAGAAGTAAAAAAAGAAACCAAAAAACCGCTCTAAAAAAACGGCCTGATTACCAAATTACGCAGGTTTTTTTAACCTCCGACCCTTTCTTAAATAAACCTACTAATCCTTGATTTCTCGTTTGAATCTTGCGTCGGATTTACCTTCTCTTTTTTTAATTTCAGCTCCAGCAAAATTTGTGATGCTGTTGAAGTTAAAATTTAAATAAACCCCGTATATCGTGGAGCTATTC
>Ga0180732_1001535_pt1 | contig 14037 bp, 13 predicted proteins | sample KR11_01MetaG_FD_148674 | JGI IMG/M metagenome (GOLD analysis project Ga0180732, IMG submission 148674) | Groundwater microbial communities from the Olkiluoto Island deep subsurface site, Finland - KR11_0.1 MetaG | ecosystem: Environmental > Aquatic > Deep subsurface > Groundwater | place...
CAGCGTGATGTGGTTCCCCATGGACATGGAACGGGCGCGGATATTGCCGAGCAGGCGGCAGTGGTTCCCGATCACAGCGCGCGAGGTCGTCTTCATCATATCAAGGTCCATTTTTGTCTTGTTGGGGATTGACATAACCCTGCTTGCAGGAGCATCCTCTGAAAAAAGATCCTCAAGCGCTTTTTCGACCTCCTCTTCATTCCCCATTTGCAAAAGCGCCATCATATAGAAGAAAATAAACATTAAAATTGGAAGAGGGTTTCTTACGATTATCCAGCCTTTTACATCGTAACCCCCGTCTATTTTAACATTGTTACCGACATCAAGACTGCCAGCGGCATGGAGCTTTCCTTTGATATTTACAAATTCTCCAAGATAGGCGTCCGTCTTTGTTCTGACGTCCCCTGTTATCTCAGACCAGAGGTCTATTCTCACATCGTTCTCAGAGAGAATGTTTCCGTTTATCTTCACATGCTCACCTGCTACAACACTATTTCCAATCAGTCCAAAACCTAGCTCTGAATAGTTCCCTACCAGAATGTCACCGTCAACTATGATCGAATGTTCCTCCATCACAGTATAGTCCGGTATTATCAGTCCCTTCAGTTCAGTAATATAAATGTCTCCACTTCATTATAGTTGCAGGGTTACATAAATCTTAATATCATTCAGTGCGTTGAAGTTGCCATGTGCGAGCTAAAGATAATCTTCAAAGGAAGTGTCATAATGGAAGACGTGGTACGAATAAAAGCTGACGGGGATTCGATCAAACTTTTTGGAATGCTTGGAGAGGAAAAAACAGTTTCCGGCAGGATAATGGATGTCAACCTGACAAAACAGGAAGCTATTATTGACGGTTGAATAATCAGGTGGCAGGAATATAATGACGGCGAAAGTTGCAATAAATGGCTATGGAACGATAGGAAAACGCGTGGCTGATGCGGTAGCAGCACAGGATGACATGGAAATAGCCGGTGTCGTGAAAACCCGCCCGAGCTTTGAAGCAAAAATGGCGCTTGAAAAGGGATATGAACTCTATGCAGCTTCAAAAAAGAAGCTTGATGATTTCAGGAAATCAAAGATCGAGGTCAGCGGCACGCTTGAGGAACTGCTGGAAAAAGCTGACATCGTGATAGACGCCACGCCGGGTGATACAGGAGATGAATACAAGAAGCTGTATGAAAAACACGGGGTCAAAGCCATCTGGCAGGGTGGGGAAGAGCATGGACTTACCGGATTCTCATTCAATTCTGAAGCCAATTACAATAATGCACTGGGCAGGCAATTTGCAAGAGTGGTATCATGTAATACTACGGGGCTTGTGAGGGTGCTATATGCTCTTGACTCGGAATACGGCGTTAAGAAAGCCAGGGTAACTCTTATGAGACGTGCAGCAGATCCGGGAGACATAAAAACCGGGCCGATCAACGCGCTTATCCCTGATCCCATCAAACTTCCGTCCCACCACGGGCCAGATGTAAATTCCATTCTTCCGGGCATCGATATCACCACCATGGCTGTAAAGACATCTACCACCCTCATGCACCTTCACGCACTGAACATCGAACTGAAAAAAACATGCAGCGAAGAGGAGATAATAAATCTCTTCGGGACAAGGCCCCGCATCAGGCTCGTGAGCAGTAAAGACCGGATAAAATCCACAGCAGAAGCGATGGAATTAGCTAAAGACCTGGGTAGACCCAGGGGCGATATGTGGGAGAACGTAGTGTGGAAGGACTCGATCGCTATCAACAAAGGAGAACTTTATTTCTTCCAGGCGATACACCAGGAATCAGATGTTGTCCCTGAGAACGTGGATGCCATACGCGCGCTTTTGGAACTTGAAAAAGACGGGATGCGCTCAATAAAGAAAACGAATACAGCACTTGGGTTGGCTACCTCATAAAATTATTGCGTAACATTTAATTAGGTTAGCATACAACTTTAAATCCGATGAATAAATTAGCTTCGGCATGTATTTGCGCTATCGTTCTGCTGATACTGGCTGGTGGGGTCAATGCAATTTCCGTTGAGAACGTAAAGAAACTCGATATACCTGAAACAGACCTGTGGGATATAGTCCTCAGCCCGGATGGAACGCAATTAGCGTATATTGCCTACGATGATGTGCGTTTACAGCAGGTATTTGTTATAAATATCGATGGAACAGGCAGGAAAAAGCTGACAGAAAATCCAAATAAAAAATGGGAACTTGCATGGGGAAAAGAAAAGATCGCCTATGTCTCTTATGGAAAAGATGGACTGGAAAAGATATTCGTAATAAACCCGGACGGGACGGGGGACACTCAGCTAATTGATGACAATACAAGGCAGGGGAACATGGGTTCTGACAAGCCGCCAGCATGGGCGGCGCCTTCATGGAGCCCTGACGGTAAATCACTAGTATATACATCACTTGACGAGAAAGCTAACCCAAAGATGTACCGAGTGAATGCGGACGGCACAGGCAAGAGTCTGATCCATGAATCTGAATTCAGGCAGTGGAGCCCGGCATTCAGCCCTGACGGCAATAAACTTGTATATGTATCCTATCCTGAGGCAAAATTCAAAGAAGAGATTTTCATACTGGAAGGAAATGTAAGGAGGCAGCTTACATTTGACGAGATAAAGAAAAACTATCCTGTATGGGGGCCCGAGGGCACGATAGTATTCGTTTCATACGAAAGTGTGATGTCGTCTGGAGAAAAACTTTTTGCAGTACAACAGGATGGAACGAACTGGAGACTGTTTGTCAACACAGATTATAAACAGAGAAGCCCGTCTTTCAGCCTCGACGGCAGGAAATTCGCATATGCTGCGATTGATGTTTCTGGAAATGTTAAGATAGCAGTGGGGGATGTAACCGGAATAACAGGCACATCAACCCCGGTGATCACCACCGCAACGCCTGAGTCTACATCTACTTTAAAGACACCGGCGATCACAAAGGAGACACCTGAAGATAATGGAAATGTCCTGTGGACAGTGTTAATGGTCCTTGCCGCTGCAGTTGTATTACTGGTCGTTGCGATGGCATTAAAAGATCACTTCAAAAAATGATCAATCCACTTTAAATGGGAGCAGTCCTTTTTTCTTTATCCACCAGTAGGCTGCCCATGTGGATATTACTGTAGATGCAAATAGAAGTGTCAAATACCACAACCTGTCATCAGGACCGAGCTCAAATGCGGAACTGCCGAGAATAGTGGCGAGTGTGTTGGGTACAAGCACAGCAGTGCCCAGTATAGTAAGCCACGCTACCACCAGGGCAAGCCTGTTGTTCAATATCTGGAGCTGGTTGTTGTAAATGCTTTGCATCACTTCAAGACCAGAAGCCAGCACCTCGGACATGTGTTCGGAAAGTGCAATATGCCGGTTAACGTCATCAGAGAGGATGCCCACCCGCGCCAGCAGTTTGGGACTGTCAGTGATGATCTCGGCATCCCCGTGGCGCAGTGAATTTACTACATCAAGAGTTGCCCATAGCGTATCAAGGTAACTTATGAGAGCATGCTTCATATTGTGTATCTCAGGGGCAATAGATGCCCGTGGAGCTAACGGGTCAACCAGCATCCTTGTCAACTCATCCCCCTGTGACTCTATTTCGCGCAGATGGTCAAAATTCCGATTGATGTTTTCATCTATTATTCTCGTAAGTATGATGGTCAGTTTATCCGGAGTGGCAAGGGTGGGTTTTATCTTTCTCATGAAGGCATCGGCGTAACGGGATAACCTGATCAACCGGTTGACGTTCTCATCATGAATTGTGAGTATCAGGTCTTTTCTAATGAGTATCAATATCGGACTGATGAGAACATCGAATTTCTTAACATTCACTGCGGGGAGCATTACCCCAAGTTCGGTGTCCCTGTCTTCATATGCTGAAAGATAACTGGATAGCAGGGTGGGTACAAGGGTAGAACTGAAACCGAGAGATGCCGCGATGATATCTGCATCTTTTTTTATGTCTTTTACCGGGAAGTTCAGCCAGGATATCGAGGACTCACTAAGGAATTGTATAAAATCGTGGGGATTATCTCCTGTCATTTTTAAGGGTTTTCCACCAGTTACAGGAAGCGCCACGCAGAAAGCGCGTCTGGCGTCAGGCTGAACACTGGCCGGTTCTTTTTTCTCTTCCGGAGCTGGCGTTATTCTGGCTTCTTCCTCAGTCATGCGTCCCTCGTATTATGATAGAAGGATTATCCAAAGTATTAATCCTTTTCGATGGTGCATTGTTGAAAATGATATGAGATCATGTCATTATCCAAATATTGGTGAATTTGATACAAAGAGTTATATTGTTATATGGTAATTATTCTTGGGTGATATTTGATGTATTGTACTAAATGTGGCACACAGAATTCCGATGATACAAGTTTCTGTAGTAAATGTGGAAGTAATTTCAAATATATTAAACCAGAAATTGACCGGAGTGGAATCACAGGGGAGTTAGGAAAAGCGGGAATTCCTGGATTCAGGTCAGGCAAAGCTTGGAAAATGGTCCTAGCAACTTTGGTATATTTGAATATTGCAATTTTTCTTTTTGTTATTGGAGCTGCTGTAATTACCGCGTTCGTATTTGGATTAGGTTCTTCTCCATAGATTCTACGTGTATGTATCGTAATAAAATATAAAAAATTAGACGACGAGAGGGGGACTTGAACCCCCGAGCTCCTTGCGGAACACAGGGTTAGCAACCCTGCGCCATACCGGGCTTGGCTATCTCGTCATATTTGAGATGAAACACTCTCAATAGAAAACAGCATTTGGGATTCTTTCTAATTTACTGTTTGCTATATAATACTTTTTACTTAAACAATGTAAGTAGCGGGCACGCCTGACGGTCGCTGCTCCTTCCGTTGTCCAGTGATCCACGGATCCGCCTCCGCCCCGCGACCCCATGAGCGATAGTTGTTCACGGCTGGTTTGCTCCCTTCCGGGCCTGGACCGTTGTCCGCGATTAAGATACAATGACCTTCCTTCAGGAAAGCCACGGTACCAACACCAGCCCCATAGGACGGGGTTTCACAGTAGAACCTGTGGGTTGGGCAGCAGTTAGAACCTCTTCTGCCTGGCTTCGCCCCCCGCTATCGACGGTTTCGGGTTACAGATAACGCCGAGTTACCCGGGCTAGCCCGCCGACGCTAAATTTGTCCTTGCATGCAATAAAGTTATCTCAACGTGAGACAATGTTATGTCATGGAAGAATTGATCGGTTTTGTTGCAAGCAATAATAAATTAAGCAAGATACTTGCGGTACTGGATTCAAAAGGTCCGATGGACAGCACGACCATTGCCAAGACGACCCGAATAGTCGGTGCGGATAAGGGTATAGAAGAACTGTTAGCAAGGAAGCTTCTCAAGACAGAAGGCAATAAATATGCCCTGACAGAACTGGGTATACAGGTCAACCATAAGCTAAGAGGCGTGCGATAAATTTCCCGTCTCCCAATTGGGAGCTGATCCTGCGATTCTGTCTCCCTAATGGGGGGCTACTCATGCTTTTTTGCCTTTACGGGCAGTAAAAATGTAAACGTACTTCCATCACCGAATTTGCTTTGCGCCGATATTGTGCCCCCGTGCAGTTCCACAAACTGTTTTGTAACCGCAAGCCCAATTCCTGTGCCGCCATATTTTCTTGAGCTTCCTGAGTCTATCTGGACGAACTTCTTGAAAAGCTTGCCCATGTCTTCTTCCTTTATACCGATGCCTGTATCTGAGACAGAGAAACTTGCCATATCCCCTTCCTTTTTCGTTGTTATTTTAATTGTTCCTCCTTCTGGTTTGCTGAACTTAACGGCATTTTCAAGGAGATTTGATAGCAATATTGCGAACTTCTCCATGTCAGCCTCGATAAATTCAAGTTCGGTATCGAGTTCTTTTTCGATAACAATGTTATTCTTTGCAGCCTTTTCTTTTATAATGTCAATAACGCCATCTACCGCTCCATGAACAAACATTCTATCCATGCTTAATTTCAATGTTCCATCCTCTAATTTGACAGCATCAAGTATCTGGTTTATGATCTTTAGCAGATTATTGCCGCCATTTAGAATATTATTCAGATAATGCTCCTGTTTGTCATTTAATTCCCCAAAGGTTTTCTGCTTCAGTATCTGTGAAAATCCGATAACTGCATTCAGAGGCGTGCGCAGTTCATGGCTCATAGTCATAAGGAAATCGGTTTTAGCGCTGTTAGCCCGCTCTGCTTCTTCTTTGGCCCGTATGTGGGCTCTTTCAGCCTGCCTGCGCTTGATAGCCTCGCCAAGCACATTTGAAACCGTCTCCAAGAACTGCATCTCATCCATAGTAAATATACGCGATTTTACCGAGTGCGCCTCTATCACGCCAAACGGATTTTCGGGTTTACCTATAATAACGCTTATACCGCTCACAACCCCATAATCCTCAAGAAGCTGCGTATGGAATCGCTTTTCTGTGCCTATGTCTTCAAGTATCACAAGTTGTTTGGACATGAAGGTATAGCCTGCCATGGAATCTGTTCCTACAAATAATTTTACGCTGCTTATATCACTCTCATATCCCATACCTGCCCTGAAGATCAGGGATTTGCCGTCCGGCAAAAGTTCCATGATCTTGCAGTATTCAATCCTGAAAGAGTTAGCAACAAGGCTGCAAGCCGCATCCAGCAAAGTATTAACTTCAAAACCCGAAAGCGCATCAAACTCAAGTTCGGCTATTGCAACAGCGAAGCGCTCATGAGATATTAATTTTTCATCTGCAAGTTTCCGTTCTGTGATATCTGTCAGGTACCCTATTAGTTCAATCGGAGAGCCTTGCGTGTCGCGTATAAGGTTCAATTCATCGTGTATCCAGCGATAGGAACCATCCATGTGTTTAAAGCGATATTCATAAGAATGACGTCCTATCTCAAAAACCTCAGGCAGTTCGCGGAATATGCGAGGTCTATCATCAGGATGGATATTGTTCACCCAGAAACCAGGGTCTTCAATAAATTTCACAGGTTCATAACCCATCATCACAGCAACGTTCTCGCTTATGAATGTTATACTATGTTCACCAGTTTTCTTGCGTGTATAGATCACAGCCGGGTTTGAAGATACCAGGTATTTCAGACGTATTTCGCTTTTTCGAAGCCCTTCAGTAAGCTCTTTTACCTGCTTCTCAATAGCTGGGTTCTCTATGCTAGCTTCCATTTATCCTCTCAGTCTTATTTAAAATAATAGTCAGGCAATGTATATAAATATAATGCAGCAAAATAAATAAATCTTTTTCCTGAGTATTTTCAGATATTCGCAGATAATGGATGGGGCCGCTGAGATTTGAACTCAGGTCTCATGCACCCCAAGCATGAAGGATGGACCAGGCTACCCTACGGCCCCTCATTTTGCTGGATCATACCTGACGATCCATCAATGGGTGCATAGCCTTAGATATCCTGTTGGTATTTGACTTTTTCTGAACTTCGTTATTTGACGAAGTGCCTTTCGTTAGTTTTATATGCCCCAACATCATTACTTACTAACTTATATGACTGAAAACACAGCCATTGCTTCCATGCCTGCCCCATCGGCATCTGGCATAAATGCTACATATGATGATCTAAGGCACAAGCTTGCCGAGAAAATGGCCGGGGAAATAACATTATCTGACAATCCGGGTGAAACGCTAAAAAAGTGGCGCACGGTTTTTGAGATATCCCAGTCAGACCTTGCCGCATACCTTAAGGTGTCGCCCTCTGTGATAAGCGACTACGAGAGCGGCAGAAGAAAATCCCCGGGTATTTTTATCGTTAGCAAGATAATAGATGCCATCCTGGACGTGGACGTAGCGCGGGGGGGGGCGAAGATACGCTCTTACGAAGGTATGCTGCGCGGTGATGTCACTGCAAATGCTATCTATGACATTCATGAATATCTTTCTCCGATATCGGTGGAAGAGATGACAAAACTGCTTAAGGGAGATGTGGTTTACAGTCCTGGCATCGAACACATCAAACCATTGTATGGATACACTGTGATCGACAGCCTGAAGGCAATCCTTGAGCTTTCTTACAATGAGTTCCAGAAACTGTACGGGTGGAGTTCTGAGAGAGCCATGGTGTATACCAGGATATCAACAGGCCGGTCCCCGATGGTAGCGCTGCGGGTCACGAACCTGAAGCCAGGCTTGATCGTGCTTCACGGGCTTCCTGCTTCTGAGATCGACCCGATAGCAGCCAAGATCGCAGAAATAGAGCGCGTGCCGCTTATAGCCACGGTAATGCCGCTAAACGAACTGATCAGGGCCCTGCAATCCTACGATATGAAACATTAATTGCTGATTTATTTAAAAAGACTGAGGTAAAAATGAAATCTGGAATAGTATCATATGGCGCCTACATACCGCGCTATAGAATTAAAATAGAAGAAATAGCAAAAGTTTGGGGTGACAACCCGAACAGCATAATCGACGGATTGATGGTATTTGAAAAATCCGTTCCTGACATGGACGAAGATACCGTCACTATAGCAGTGGAAGCCGCGAGAAACGCGGTAAACCGCGCCGGTGTTAACCCTGAAAAGATAGGGGCTGTATTCACGGGTTCGGAAAGCCACCCATATGCTGTAAAACCCACAAGTACGATCGTTGCTGAAGCGATAGGCGCTACGCCCAACCTGACAGCCGCAGATTTTGAGTTCGCCTGCAAAGCCGGTACTGCTGCCATGCAGGCATGTGTCGGGATGACTGAATCGGATATGATCGAACTTGGGCTGGCAATAGGCGCAGATGTCTCGCAGGGCGCGCCGGGAGACGCTCTTGAATACACAGCCGCGGCGGGCGGTGTGGCGTACATTATAGGAAAGGAGAACATCATAGCAAGGATAGAATCAACATATTCATTCACCACTGATACACCAGATTTCTGGAGAAGGGAAGGAAAACCATATCCCGAACACGGAGGACGGTTCACGGGTGAACCGGGTTATTTCAGGCATGTGACCTCAGCAGCCGAAGGTCTTATGGAACGGCTTGGAACAAAACCCTCTGACTATAATTATGCGGTGTTCCACCAGCCAAACGGAAAGTTCCCAACGCGTGTGGCAAAGATGCTGGGTTTCTCAGGCGAACAGATAAAACCCGGACTTGTGGTATCGCGCCTGGGGAACACTTACTCGGGTTCATGTATGATGGGACTTGCTGCAATCCTTGATATCGCAAAACCCGGTGACAGGATATTCATGACAGCTTTCGGCTCAGGCGCCGGGAGCGATGCGTTCAGCTTCAGCGTGACTGACAGGATAGATGAGATAAGGAATGGGGCGCCCAGTGTGGAAGAGATGCTGGCGAACCCAATATATATCAATTATGCGACCTATGCGAAACATAAAGGCAAGATCAAATTGTGAGGTGATTCAATGCGTGACGTAGCAATTATTGGAGTCGGATGTACTGAATTCGGCGAGTTATGGGATAGATCATTCAGGGATATTTTTGTAGAGGCTGGGGTAGCCGCAATAGAGGATTCGAACCTCCAGGGCGGAAAGATAGATGCGCTCTATGTGGGCAACATGAGCGGAGGGCGGTTCATTGAACAGGAGCATATAGGCTCGCTGATAGCTGATTATTCTGGTCTTGCAGGTTTTCATGTCCCCTCAACGCGTGTGGAGGCGGCATGCGCCTCAGGCGGTCTTGCACTGCGTCAGGGTATCATTGCGGTGGCTTCAGGCTATCATGATATCGTGATAGCAGGCGGAGCTGAGAAGATGACTGACGTTGACGTCGAAACAACCACTGATGCCCTTGCAGCCGCTGCTGACAGAGAATGGGAAGGCGTAATGGGCGCCACCTTCCCGGGACTTTATGCCATGATAGCGCGGCTTCACATGCATAAATACGGGACTACTTCAGAACAGCTCGCTTCTGTTGCTGTCAAGAACCATCATCATGGAACAATGAACCCCAAAGCGCAGTTCCAGAATGAGATATCAATAGATGCAGTCCTCAATTCTGTAATGGTGGCAGACCCTCTGCATGTCTTTGACTGCTCGCCGATATCAGACGGCGCCGCTGCTGTTGTTCTTGCGCCAGCAGAAATTGCAAAAAAGTTCACAGATACCCCTATATACATAAAAGCATCAGCCCAGGCAAGCGGCACGCTATCGCTTCATGACAGACCTGACATTACAACAATTGATGCAACGGTCGCTGCTGCGAACCGGGCATATAAGATGGCAAAAGTCACTCCAAAAGATATCGATTTCGCAGAGGTGCATGACTGCTTCACCATCGCCGAGATCTGCGCCATCGAAGACATGGGTTTCGTGAAAAAGGGAGAAGGCGGAAAAGCTACAATGGATGGCATGACCGCTATCGGGGGAAAGATACCGATTAACACGTCAGGCGGTCTTAAGGCATGTGGTCATCCAGTCGGCGCAACAGGCGTAAAGCAGGCTGTCGAGATGGTATTGCAACTTCGCGGCGAAGCTGGAAAACGTCAGATCGACGGCGCCGAGATAGGGCTTACCCATAACGTTGGAGGCTCAGGCGGCACTGCTGTTATCCATATTTTCGGGAGGTAACCATGACTGTAGCAAGATTCTGGAGACGGCTCAAGAACATGTACAATCTTATCGGAACGCACTGTGAAAAATGCGGTGGATTCTACTATCCGCCAAGGAACCTGTGCCCTAAATGCAGGCGCAGCAGCAGGTCAGTGCCGTTCAAATTCAAAGGCACCGGCGAAGTAGTAACATACACGATAGTGCACAGTTCTACAAAGGATTTCGAAAAGCAGACACCTTACATACTGGCAATAATCAAACTTGACGAAGGTCCCAGTCTTACCTCACAGGTGATATGCGATCATAGTGATATCCATATAGGCATGAAGGTAAGATCCGCTTTCAGGAAGCTGGGTGAGGAGAGCGAGAAAGGGATGCTGTATTACGGCACGAAATTCGTTCCTATGGAGTCCAGAAATAAATGATAGTCGTGCGCAAGCTTAACAAGAAATACAGAAAAACAAGAGCCATAAAAGACATTGACCTTCATGTAAATAAGGGCGTCATTCACGGGCTCATAGGTCCTGAAGCTTGCGGAAAAACCACCATTCTCAGGATACTCTCGACCCTTGTCAGACCTGAGTCGGGCGAGGCAACTATTAACGATATCCCGCTGGTAAAGGGATTAAACATCAGGAAAATTATCGGCTATGTTCCAAAGACGCCGCATCTCCCGAATGATTACACAGCAAGGGACCTTGTCAGGTTTGCAGCTTCGCTTCACGGGATACATGACAGGAACATCATTGAAAGCATTTTAAAACAAATAGGGCTTGAATCTGTTGCTGACCAGAGGCTTGACCGTTTTTCCCAGGCTATGGAGAAAAACGTTGCGTTTGCGATGGCGTGTGTCCATAACCCTCTTGTTTTACTGCTGGATGAGCCAATGGCAGGTCTTGACCCGGTTTCACAAAAAAGGATAAGAGAGTATCTTCTTGCCTCGAACAAGACTGTCCTTCTTACAGGAAATGACCTAGATACTGTGGACGGTCTGTGCAACAGTGTAACAGTAATGAGAAGCGGTTCTGTAATAGTGGACGGTGAAATGGCATCTCTCAGGCAGCAAATAGGCAAGGGAGCCATTGAGATCAAACTTATTGATGTGGGACAGACCCAGAAACTGCTTTTTGAACTTGAAAAGAACGGGGCAAAGGTAACTGTCAGCGGCGAATCGATATATGTGCATTATAAGAAAGATTCCGAGATCCCGGGTATAATGAAGATAGCAGCGGGCACCGCTGATATCATTGATGCAAGACCTGTGAAGATCTCGATCGATGACATTTTCGCGAAGTATCATCCTGTGGAGAAATAAATATGCTGTCTGTTATTTCCGGTTTTCTATCAATTGTGTACAATGAAACAAGGCGCCTTATAAAAAGTTTTTTAATTTCATATGTCTGGTTTGCCGTGCTTGTGTTGATATCAACGTACGCTCTCTTTGCAGAAAAGTATGTTGACTTGAGCATCGATGGGGCTCTCATGGCGTTCAAATACGTAGATAATCCCATGACTGATGTACTTAGCTACATTGTATCCTTTGCAGCAACGTCGTCATCAGAGGTCATGTCGGGCAATGTCCCTACACTGGTTTTTCCTGTCTCTATAGGAGTAATATTCTTCATTTTGGTCCCTCTCATGCTAAGTCTCACTTTCATTGGCAACCAGATTATTAAAAAAGCCAGCACTACGATCGCAGGAGAGGATGAAAAAAAGACGCTTTTTATCATGGCTTCAAGTCCGCAGACGAGACAATCTATATACATTGGTAAGTTCATCGGGCTTATCCTTTTGACCATACCAATGATAATTTTCTTTTATTTCATTACAGATCGGGTTTTCACTTCCCTGTTCAGTCCTGCATATAACGTAGGGATACTGGTAATGAAGCTGCTTTTCATCAATGCGGTGTTGTTCGCATCAGCAGGCATGTTCGTTTCAGTACTGTTTAAAAACGAGAAGAAAGCCTCATGGGCAGGGACGAGGATAGTCACAGTTGCTGCCACGCTGACCTCTATATGGATCATGATACCTTTTATTGATTTCATGTTGAACCTGACAAATAACAGCATGGATTTTCTGATATACCTTGAAAAGCTCACATGGCTCTCCCCTTTTACCCTTGGGCTGATGGCGGTTTATAACCCTTCTGTCTTTGCTGGTTATTTCAATATACTGATTGCCGCTTCTGTGATATTGTTTTTAATTGGTATGGTTACATTCATTAAGCAGGATTTAGAGTATTAAGATAAATGAACGATTTTCAAATGTCAAAGGCTGCGGATGAACTTGCTGAAAAGGTAAGCCCTTTTTTTTCCATATATGAAATACAGCAGCATGACGGCAAGATATATTTCTTCGGGTTTCCGAAAAAGGACATCAGGATAATATATCAGGAACTATGGACCGTTTTTGCTGAAAAGGGCTTTGAATTCTCGGTAAGGTATGAACTGGGCGAACACGTGCTTGTGGCTTCACCATTCGGTCTGGTCAAAGAGAAAAAATGGATAAATGTCGCGCTGTTGTTCGCTACATTTTTTACTACCATGTTCGTGGGTTCGCTGCTTTACGGAGCAGACCTGGAAAGCGTCCCTTCTGATATCCTGAAGGGAATCCCGTTCACGATAGCCATCATGACAGTGCTGGGCGCTCATGAAGCAGGGCATTATTTTGTTGCGAAAAAGCACGGGATGCGAACCTCTCTACCCTATTTCATCCCGTTCCCCAGCCTTATCGGGACTATGGGGGCTGTCATTAAGCACAGAGGCCCCATACCCGGCAGAAAAGCCCTGTTCGATGTGGGGGTATCCGGCCCTCTGATAGGGCTTTTTGCATCGGTGATCGTTACTCTAATAGGTCTTCTTCAACCTCCTGTACTGCTCACTCAGGAAGAGCATGGTATTGCTCTTGGCATACCGCCTCTATTCGGATTTATCATGGACTTCATTCCGAATGATGGAACATCCATTAATCCGATCGCTTTTGCGGGATGGGCCGGGATGCTTGTGACAGCAATTAACCTCATTCCTGTTGGGCAACTGGATGGCGGTCATGTCCTTCGTGCCATGATAGGTGAAAAAGCATCCCGCGTTTCAGCGGTACTGCCTGCTGTCTTGTTCTCAATAGGCGCTTACCTGATAATATTCCAGAAAACAGATGGTTCTCTGTGGATATTCTATAGCATTCTTCTAATCATTTTTTCTGCCGCAGGTCATCCCAGACCTCTAAATGAGGATGTTCCGCTTGACAGGAAAAGGATGGTACTTGGGGTGCTGACATTTGCCCTTGGACTGCTCTGTATAACTCCTGTGCCAATACAGATGTTGTAATACGATGTAATACATAAAATAACCACAAATTATTTATGGTAGTAATACTTTAGTGAAAAAAATAATACTACCAGTAATAATAAGGTGAAAAAATGTTAGGCGGATTCAGCGAAGAACAGATAAAGCGATACTCGCGTCATATCATATTGCCCGAGGTAGGCGGAAAAGGACAGAAAAAACTC
>Ga0180732_1001536_pt1 | contig 14023 bp, 21 predicted proteins | sample KR11_01MetaG_FD_148674 | JGI IMG/M metagenome (GOLD analysis project Ga0180732, IMG submission 148674) | Groundwater microbial communities from the Olkiluoto Island deep subsurface site, Finland - KR11_0.1 MetaG | ecosystem: Environmental > Aquatic > Deep subsurface > Groundwater | place...
AAGCATAAACATAGAAATCTTTCCCTGCTCTGGTTGCTGCTACCCTGTAATCTGTTACTACTTGATCCCATGTTGCCGCTGCTGATAGGTCAAGATTAGCCTGCGTCAGTATCGCATATCCAACATCATTAATTTCTACTGATAGCTGATTCGGTGTTTGCAATATGTATCTATCTGCCGCTACACTAACCGTTTTTGCTTGCCATTTCTGGTCACGCTCGTAATGCTCTCGCTCAATTGCTGCCATTGCCCTGAGTGATTCTGATAATTTAGCCATGATCAGTACCTCCAGCCGATTGAGGCGTCAACATATACAAGTTCAACGTCTGCCCAATTCACGTTTAGAGTTAGATTTGCTGCTACTCCTCTGATATTGTGACCATTGCGTGCTACAGTCAGGTTGTTCGTAGCGAATGTTCCATCCGAATCAATGATGTGAATCACATCTCCTGCCACTGCTGCTATTGGTAATGTGATAGAGAATGCAGCACTGGATGTATCAGCTAATATATTTTCGTTCGCAAGAGCCGTGTAAGTGGTTATTATGCTTTTGTATTTAGTTAGTATTAATACTTCTGTTAAAGGTTTTAATTCATTTGTCATTTTAGTTTCTTCCAATTGCATAAGCATTTACTGAGCCACTTGCAGGTGCTACGGAAGCTGTCACTATAAGATAATAATATGGTAAATATCCATCATTATCTATTATAATTGTTCTGGCTTCTATGCCTGTTGTTGCAGCAACGGTGAACGCTGCTCCGACAGTAACTGCACCTGTCGTGGAGTTTGCTCTGTTTGTCATTACTTGAACAGAAATTGATTGATTAAGTGTATTTGCAATATAGAGTGTTGCATATTTATATCGTGATGCATTGAATATAGATGAATTATGTGGGTTAGTATCGGTTATTGCATAATCAGTAAATATCTGACTTTCTTCATATTCTTCTTTTAATGGTGTGATCTCGACCCCGCGGCTTTCCAATGTCGTGCCATAAGTATCTGCCATTAATTTTAATATAATTCCATCTGTGCCAACCGCAAATACTACGTTCACTGAAGTACCGGCAACATCAGCTAATGCGTATTGTGTTGGGGATGGGGCTTCATAAAAATTATTTCCATCCCAGAACAGAATATTACCTGAATTGCCAACAACGAACCCGCTCATTTCACTGGTTATATCTATACTGAATAACATTGAACCCGTACCGGTTGGTAATCCTGATGAAATGGCTGAAACGGTGTTTATTGATGGAATTATACTGAGTATTATACCGTCTGCACCTACAGCATACCCAATATCTCTTGAAACAGTGAACCATATAGAATTAAGTCTTTTTGTTACACCAGAAGCAATAGCAGTCCATGTAACACCATAATCAGTAGATTTTAATAATAGTCCATTTGTGCCACATATCCACAGGTCTCCATTATCATCATAGGCAATGCCTGTGAGTGTCTCAGTAGTCCCGGATGCAAGTGCTGTCCATAGAGTTCCATCCCAATACAGTATTGTCCCGTTATCACCAACAGCATATGCCTCTGTATTGACATCATATATAAGTATTCCATTTAAATTCTCTGTAGTAATGATCCCACTCTGTGCATCTAAAACCCATGCTTCAGTGCCCGTATCATAATAGACAATTGTGCCTGAGTGACCAACTACCCATCCCCCTATTGTATTTGGGGCAATAACACCAAGTGTGTCGGTGTTAACTTTATTTAATCTCGTTGCTGTTGGTGATAATATTGATACCCATTTATCACCATCATACTTTATAATCGTCCCTGCCTCACCAACTGCAAACCCCACAGTACGGCTTTCAAGCCAGACACCCCTTAATGTTTCAGTAACTGGTGATACCACATTTATAAATCGTTTATTCTGAACTACCAGCGTTGGCTGCTTTGCTTTTTTGTCAGAATCCACCTGTACTAATGCTTTTACCACATTAATATCCTCCAGGGGGCTTCGATAAATGTTTCTGAATTGGTTACATTTAAAAAATGTATTAAATATGAATATGGGATATGTCTTAATATATAATCATCATAATTATTTAAATAAGGGGCATGCGTAATTAAATTAATTATATGATATATATGTATCATTATATCCTCCGTTTATTCAGGTAATATGCTTTTTCTAAGCTTTTTTGGCTTTGGCTTTTCTTCTTCTTTTTTTTGTTTTAGGTCTTCTTCTTTTCCCTTTTCTGTACTCATTGTGTTCCTCCTGGGACGCGGGTCAGTTACTGTGCCGCCAGTCTATAAGCTGTGTTTATGATATCAGTTCTTATTCTCAGTCTGGCTATATCCATACCATCTAAAGGCTGTGCATTGTTTGGTGGTATTGTTCTCTCGTTTGAATAACCATTACCATCATCAAAAGCTACAAATAAATTTCCTAAACCGAGATTTGCCAGATCACCGCTGTGAGCGTTTCTGTTTAATGCCTGTGCAGTGTCATCTCGTGCAACACCGTTTATAGTTGAATTCCCGTTTCTTATATCTTCAATATTAGCATTAGCCAGTCCAACGTTTGCTACAAACGTTTCTGAAATGTAAGGATTACCAGCAAAATATTCGACATTTTTCTGTTTCCATAACTCGAATTCGGTTATCCGATAGTTCATGTCCACAATCGGAGCGCGGTGCCTGATCTCGTAAATGTTCAAGTATGTTTTTGCTTCACCCTCGAATATTGGGAATTCTTCTGAAAAGTTATGGCCATCATGAGAATGACGTACATACCACGTTCCCGGACCATCGTTATAAACATTAAGCACTGGCGCGTTCATCCCAAGCCGGTCGAACACCCGCTCTCTGATATAAGAGGCACTGTCATCACTTAATGGTAATGTCTGTGCTGTCCCATATGTAGATATCACACCGGATAACTCATAAAATATCTGACGTTCCGTGGGACCTACAAACGAAGCTATACGTTTAAGAATATCAATAATTCTAGAGAAAAAACTATTTTTAGATTCCGGGGGTGGGGGGATTTCTGGTGCAGGAGATGGGGAGAGCGGCTGACGTATATATGGTAGTCTGAACCCTGATCCCTCTGAACCCTGTCCTCCTGGCATTTAAAAAATCTCCTGCACTGTATGTAGCACAGGGTTTTGGAACTAACTCATATACAGTTGTCCTCTTACCCTGTGCTCATGTGCTGTCTTTTCTTTACACCCAGAGATCCCAGGTGCCCACGTACTTTACGTGCGCTGCTTCTACTGCAATGTCCGGAGCTATCAATCTCCATCTCTGCTGCTGCGAACCTTTGAGTGCCGCTCCTTCCTCGAATCTGAAGTAGTCGCGATCTGTCTTTGGCTTGACCGGATATACAATTCCTGCTGCCCTTGATAGGTTCAGGGAAACTTCCTGGTATATTGTATCCACACCAGTATACTGCTTGGTTGTGGGGTCAAAGACTTGGATCTCCACACCAGTGAAGTAATCTACTTCTTCAGTGTCTGCTGTACCTGCTGCCAGGATACCGAAACCGTATGAGGCTTGTCTGTCGATTCCCTGTGGGACATCCTGGATACCCATATAGGTTCCCCACCGGTCACCTGCAGTGACTGTGAACGTAACGATTGTTCCCGTGCCGCCCAATGCGAGCGCTGCTGTCGCTACAAGGTTCGTGTCCCTGTGTGAGATCTTCTTCGGATATCTTCCGTATCCCTGGGCCTTGAAATATTCAATTACCGCGTTATACCTGGGCTTCTCGCCCTCGTTCTGTGGCTGTGCTACCTGCAGTCCATATTGCTGCTGGCCTGATGGTTGATTTAATTGCTGCATTATTACCTTCCTCCTGTGAGTGTTACAAGTCCTGTCTGGTGCCTGACCGTTTCGGGTGTGGCTTTCTGCATGTACCCACCTACCAGATGCGTGCGTTCCTTGATCGCTTCTGCGCCCTTCTGGGGTAATATTTCAGTTACCTGGACGATCGGCTGCTGGGCGTTTGCATGGACTGAATATGATGGGATTCCTGGCGGCATTCCGCGAGGGTACTGAGCTGTAGCCGTTTGTGTTGATCTGAGCTGCGCAAGTTCCTGTTGAAGTCTGTTGTTATCTGCACCGAGTCTCCGCAAGTTCTGCATTGCGCTCTCGTCCAGATACTGCATCGTGGGTGTCGCTACTGCATCGAAACCGGATGGATATATTTTGACTCCAGTAAGTCCTGGGATCGCACGTAATACTGCCGCGCCGACCAAGCCGCCGCCTACGGACGCTTCAAGTATTCTTGTCTGTTTGGATCTTTTATCTCCCAGCAAAAAACTCTTGTCCGTTACAGCATCCAATGCCGCGACAAAACCTATGACACCACTGCCCCATACTGATGGGAGCATGTACGGTGCTACTTTCTGCCCAACTGCCGCCATATAAGTATCTATCGTGGCTGTGCGTTTGTTTGTTCCGGTAAGGTTTGCTGCAGCAGGTGCAGTTACTGATGCGAATTCATAGCCTGTTGCTGATATGATCAGTGCACCAACCTCCTCGTCAGAACGGACTGGGGTTGTTTGATACACATACCCATATTTTTTCAGATCTACAGCATACTGTGTTGGTGAGTACACCATGGGCGCGACGAACCTGTCACCATATTTCTGTATGAGACCTTGTGTTACTGCCGCCCCAGCTGCGCCATATATCGCGTTTTGAGCGTCTTTGTCCATTGCCATTTTATTCCTCCAAAAATTCTATTATTTCTTGTCGTTTGTTCGATTATCGAACTTTTCTTGGTTGTTCGAGTTTCGATAACCGAACATTTTAAAAAGTTCTTATGATGAATAGGATTATTAGAAATATATAATTATTTACGGATATATACGGATGGATATGGGTGGGTATGGGTAGCTACGTGAGTTTAAAATAGTATTAATGAAATATTAACTCTTAGATGGCTAAACAACGTCGAGAAATCTCACTGGATTCTGATGTGATTAAGGTGGTTGAAGAAAAAACTGAGAAGGGGGAGATGTGTTTGAGCCGGTTTATTAACAATACTTTGCGCGAAAAATATCGGGAGGATCTCAAAAACACAAAAAAATAATATGTGTGGAACACGGAAAGACTTTTATATAAAGAACAGCATCTTTCCGTGTTATATGTTCCGAGGTGTTATATGTGTGGTTTCAATATATAAACGTTTCCCTAAATTCGTATTGTAACGAACAATCGACAATTGCCGAACTGGATATTTATATCCCTCTGAGTTTATGCTTGTGTTCATATCGGGTGTTCTGATGGGGCAAAACACGGTTTCAAATTGGGAAACGTTTTTGTTGCGCTATTATAAAGAAGATATAACATCTATGGTTTTGGATTATCCCAATACACGCAGTTTGTTAATAAGTTTTTCAAAACTGGAGTCTTTCGATCCCGAACTCGCCCAGATACTAATTGACTCCCCTGATGAGGTTTTGAAGTGTGCTGCGGAAGCCCTTCGACAGATAGATCTGCCGGTAAATATTGAATTTAATAAGGCGAGTGTCCATATATCGGATGTGCCCAATAGAATCCGGCGCCGCGATTTGAGAGAGTCTGACATAAACAAGCTGGTTAGTATCGATTGTGTTGCTACGCGTATCAGTGAGGTAGAACCTAAAATAATTATGGCCGCCTTCAGATGTAAAAGATGTGACCACTTAAATATTATACCACAACCCGATAACAAGTTTATCGAACCGTTTGAGTGTGAGAATGCGACATGTGGTAGGCGCGCATGTTTTATGTTGGACTTGTCTGAATCGGAAAGGATAGATCATCAAAAAATACGTGTACAGGAGTTAACAGAGGAATTAAAAGGTGGAGAAAAGGGACAGAGTATTGATATTGACGTTTTAGACGATCTGGCTGGAAAAGTGCTTCCTGGAAATAAGATAACTGTTGTGGGTATTTTAAGAGCAAACCAGAGGATAAAAGTTACTGGTAAAACCCCTTTTCTCGAACTAACCCTTGATGCGGTGCATATATCTATAAATGAGGGTCAACAATCCGTTGTGCTGGACTCAGACGACATATCCCGGATGTTGATTATGGCATCCCATCTCACTATTATCGATGAACTTATTGAAAGTTTTGCTTGTTCAATATACGGGATGAAAAATATAAAAGAAGGAATGCTTTGTTGTGCTGTAAGTAAGGGGTTGAAGGAAAACCCCGATGGTACAAGGCAGAGGGATATTTCACACATGTTGGTGATAGCCGATCCGGGTCTTGCCAAATCATCGTTAAAAAATGCACTGAAGAAGGCAATGCCTTCTGTGATGATCGCCAGTGGTACAGGCAGTTCCAAAGCTGGCCTTACCGCTGCGGTTGTGAAGGATGATTTTGCCGGGAAGGGGTCGTATAGTTTGGAGGCAGGTACCCTGGCTCTCGCGGATGGTAGCGGGGTGGGGTTAGATGAATTTGATAAAATGAGTGATGAGGATAAACGTAAACTGAACGATGCGCTCAGTGATTGTCAGTTCGAAATAGATAAGGCTGGGTTTCACGTCAGAATGTGGTCCCGTTGTTTTGTAATCGCTTTTCAAAACCCATTATATGGCCGATTTGACAGATACGAACCTATTCCTGAACAGATCAACATCCCTCCAGATACACTCAGCCGGTTTGATCTAATTTTTACTATTATGGACGAAGTAAAAGAGTCTGAAGATATTAAAGTGATAGAAAAAATAGCTAAAATTAGAACCAATGCCGCGCTATCTGGGGTGGGGGTATTTTCCACAGAAGATTTACAGAAATACCTTGCATACGCCAGAACGTTCGATCCCGTATTTACTTCATCTGTTGTTGAAGAAATTCAAAAGCAGTATGTAAGAATGCGAAAGCAAGGAGGTGAGGGGCGGGTAGCAGTTACGCCCAGGTATGGAGAAAGTCTGTTTAGATTATCTAAAGCCGAGGCACAATTATGCCTGAGCGGGACGGTTGATATGAAACATCTTGAACGTGCTGTCGCTCTGCTCAATACAAGCATCATGCAGGTATCGACTGATGACCAGGGTAGAATTGATTCCGGGATAATCGATACTGGTATTGGCAAATCAATGCGGGATAAAATGATATTACTTAAGAATATTATTAAAGAGGTTGCGTTTGACAATGGTGGTACCGCACCAATTGGTTCTGTTGTCCTTGAAGCACAGAGTAGGGGTATAAGAGATGATAATATACCTGCGTTAATAGATAAGTTGAAATTTACAGGGGATATCTTCGAACCGTCGAATGGAAGAATTAAGGTGGTTTGAATGTTATCTTATTTTTTCTATATTTTATCTTATTATTGTTTTTTTAAGTTAGTGGGGCGTACACGGGCGCCCCCCCATTTCTTACTATTTATTTTTGTATATGATTTTTATATAGTATTTCATTATGCTGTGACCAAATACCTGTTTTTTATTATAGAAAGTAGAAAAACCGTTTTCGATCTGCTGCACCATATTAATAAAATAATAAGTGGTATTGTTACGCATGCTGGTTATAATCGAGATATAACGATGGGTTTTGACCATTGGGTGCCCTGGGGCGCCCAATACTTTGTCGAACATAGGGCGCCCATGGGCGCCCCGAATATAATTTTAAAACCTGAAACAGCATCAAAACATTTAACAGAACATATCATATCACATTCGATATGCGCAGCAACGTTTAGATTTCTTTATGATAATGATATAAATAAATTCGTTATCGGTGGATTGATTAGGGTAGCCGAAATATTGAACATAGGGCGCCCTTGGGTGCCCCAATTTAAATTGATAAAAACGATAGCTGTAAGCACAAGAACACCAAATTCTATTGAGAACGACACAACATTTCTTTATGATAATGAGATTGGTAAAATCACTATCAATAGATGTAATTTTAAAAATATGTGTTTGTATTAGGGCGCCCTAAGGCGCCCCAAATTAAATCGATAAAAACGGTAGCAGTAAGCCCAATCTGTTAGTATTGTTGTAGCTGGGTGCGCCCTCTTTTTATAGAACGGGTGTCAAAAACCCACAAAGGCAATACATTTATCTATTTTGGTGTTGTTATATTAGAAAAGGTGATATTATATGGTATTACAGGAAAAGAAGCGAGTAACAGTTAGGATCGATAGTGAGATCGTGGATTTTACTGAAATTGTTGGTATTAATTTAGGTGAGGTAATAAGGGGCGCCCTGAATGTAGTGTTATCTCCGAAACGATCCGAGGATAGGCAGCAGGCGTGTATTGAATTTAACATATTGATGCTGAAGAACAAAAAGAAAATCTTACAGGCAATTAAGGAAAAAAAAATTGACCGGTCAGCATTAAATTGGATAACAACAGACACAACCGATATACTGTGTGGGTCGTATTGCGCGGATCTCCATCAATCCATGAAGAATGGAGTTTGTTTTGATGAAAACTGCAAACACGCCGGGACCTGTTCTATATTAAATAAGTAGGTCGTCCATGCCTCTGGTCTCGGTGCACACAAAAATAGACGTGCATAGATATGAAGCAGGAAAAAAAGCAAAACTGAACTTTAGTAGATTATTGAGTCTTGCTGTGGATGCACATCTCAATAGCGACAGTGATCTAGATAGGGAAGAGGAGAATATACGCAACGAAGAAGCAAACCTGAACGCAAAAAGAGAGATCATAGCTATGAAAAGAGATGAACGGGCTAAAATGACTGTGGAAGAGAAAATAGATTTGGCGAGAATAAAATGGGTAACCGAACATAGTGAATATCTTAATAATTACCGGAACGGAGTTGTAAGTGCAAGAGGAATGAATATGATAATGAGAGAATTAAAATTTACAAGCCGGAAGAAATGTGAAGCGTTTCTTCAATCAATAGGAACAGAGCAAGAAGATAGTACAAAAACAATACCTAACCAGCACGACCCGGCGCAGGACGTGCCCCCTCCCCACCCCCAAGAGGCGGAGCAATGAAGTACCAACCATGCGGCAGCGGCGAATACCAACTCATGGTAGAAGAGGCATTGCGTGAATGCACACCAAGCGATCTTGGGTATGCGGTGAACAAAGAATCAGGCCGGCGCGAACCCGCGATAGTTCTCAGGCCGCCCATTAATAAAGATCACCTGAAGTCCAGAGATATAGAATCGTCATGGGGGGTCGCTCAAGCATCAGGAGAAATTGAAATGATGTTCTTGAGCATTACTTTCAAAGCCGCGGCAGGAAAAGAAGCCTCAACTATCAAGATATGTATAGATAAATTCATCCCGGAAGTTATGGAATGGTTCGGGCTGCTCATCTCCACAGAAGGCGAGCTGGCGCTGAACGATGCGGTCGGGGACGTGCAGGCAATCATGGTAACGGGTGTGCCGCTGGACATCCCAACGGCGATACTGGCGCAGGTGCAGGATGAGTAGGATAGTTTACGATTCGAGTAGATATTACACAGCAAAAGCAAAACTACCAAAACCAGATGGCATACATTGTATTATATGTGGAAAATCATTTGATAAAATAGACAAAAGAAAGTCATATTGCTCCCAAGAATGTTTTTCAAAATGGTATTATTCTATTGGAATAAATAGTTGGTCAGAACTTAGGGAGAGAGTTTTGAAACGGGATGGAAAATGTATTAAATGTGGGCTTCAAATTGGTGCAAATATTCACACTACTTTTGAAGTTCACCACATAAAACCAATATCTGAATCTGGAGATGAATTTGACCCCGAAAATTGTATGGTTTTATGTTATGAATGCCATAAAGAAATGCATACAGTAATTGGTAAAAAGAAAAGAAATAATTGGTCTTTGGAGGATTTTGTTGTTATATATTAATTTATAAAAAAATAGGAATATATAAAAATTCCAAATCTATTTCTTTTTTCTCTCTTTCTTACCAAGCTTCTTGCAAGCATATTTTGCGGTTTTCTCACTTCTACCAGTTGTTTTTTTGATAACAGATATGCACGACTTGGCCATATTCAATTCACCTTGCGCCTTTGACTTTGCATGTTTTTCTTGCACTGCCTTTGGATTGTCCCTTTGCCATATGCTTGCGCACGCATCGTGCTTTCCTGAGTCCGCTTCCTTTTGCCATATTTTCACCTCTTTTAATCTATTCTCTATAATATAACATCCATCTGGATTATTACAGATTTAATGTATAATTAAATTTCATATAACTTAAAACTATCCCCAAAACAAAAGTTATATATCTACAAAATACATATATAATTTAAATATTTACTTGATAATTGGAGAATAATATGGTCATTAAAACAGTAAGAGGAAAAGAATTGGATATCAAACCCAACGAGATAAGATACCGATTGATATCACCCACAAAAGTTGATGTAGTCGGGCGCAAGAAAATAACCGAGGGTGTATCAATAGTCGTAGCATGCCCGAAAGGTAAAGTCAAAAAGAAAAGATGTACTGTAGGCACGGAAGCGCAGGCGCTGCGGTTCGATCGTACTAAATTCACGCCTGAAAAAGCTGCGAAATGGATCAACCAGCACTGGGATAAGTAGCCGGCAGGGAGGACATGATTTGAGAAAAGATAAAATAAAAGCAAAAGCAAAAATAACCGAACCCCTCCCAGAATGTTGGGTAGATAAGCAATCCACCAAATCCAAGAAAAAGCTGTATGGCATCTGGGCGCGGTACAATATCACAAGAAAAGAAAAGATCGAAAAGGAATGCTCCGGTTCCCCGGCAAAGAAAAGAAAAGGGGTGCAAACAAAAAGAAAAGGAACGTGATATCAATGGTCAGGAAAACCAATATCCCCAAAAAAAGTAGGAAATCTAAACAATCAACTAAAAAAAACAAGAAGCGCAACCTGAAGAAAACACTCAAATCAATATGCCCTTACAGCAGGTGATTAAATATTGAGGTAATGATGGTTGTTAAAAAGAAGAAATCCACTAAAAAACAGAAATCCAGAGGTAAGCGCAAAGGCAAGACTGTGCGCCGCCCCCACACTTCTAAAAACATCAACGATCAAAAACTATGTTTCACGAAGGGGCAATTATGTAACATCGTGTCGGCTGCGGAGAAAAAGCGTGGGGCATGTCCAACTGCAAAACGTTTCATAAAAGAACTCAAGGCAGAAATGCTCGATAAAAACATAACAAGTGCAGGATACTGGCTGGAGGGTGGGGGGAAGCCAAAAGCAGAAACGAGATGGATGAAAATAAAAAATAAAGGATAAATATGACATTCACACCGAATCGAACCCTGATCAGTAAGAGTCTTGCAGACGCCAGCCACAGACATACCAGTTTTGACCCGGAGAAAAGGGCTGAGCAGGAAATCCAGGGATTCGTATATCACGTCCAGGGTGTGTATGATTCGATGCAGAAATACACCAAGACAGACGCACAAAAAGAGCTCTTAGATGCAGAAATGCAGCGATATCAGTCTGGGTATGCCACAAAGTACAATGCGGATCTTGCAGCGAAAGGGCGTACATTCAGTTCGATGATTACCGGCGGCTCAAAATTCCCTACAAGAAGGCACGAAAAAGCCAACCAGGCAGAACAGAATCGTTATGATGATATGAAAGAATGGGACGACAGGGCGCAGGCCGCTATCCTTCAGGAGTTAAAAAAACTGGCTGTTGAGGAAGCAGGCGGCGAACTTGAAGTAATGAAAAAGAAGATAGCTGATGCAGAAGAAGCACAGGAGAATTATAAAAAAATAAATGCAATTCTCAGAAAAAAGAACCTGTCCGACGATGCTAAGGTGCAGGAAATTATAACAGCCACCGGATACAAAGAATCGACTGCACGCAATATGTTTAACAAGGATTTTGCTGGGCGTACTGGGATACCATCTTATATCCTCACAAACAACAACGCGAATATCCGACGGATGCAAGAGCGACTGAAAGAGATGGAAAAGAAGGAAGCCACACCCACAACGGATATTGATTTTGCTGGCGGAACTATTATAGATAATGCAGAAGTGGATCGTATTCAGATTTTCTTTGATAAGATCCCACCGGATGAAATCAGGACAAAACTGAAAAGTTCAGGTTGGAAATGGTCGCCAAATGCGGGTGCATGGCAACGTATGCGCACGGAGGCATCAAGATACTCAGCGAAGCAAATTACTGGCGCAGTTGAGAAAAACACAGAGGTTCAGGAAATCAAACAGGAATTAAAACAGGGCGAGACTGTTGAAGTTCCTGAAGCAGACATTCCAGGACTAATGAAAAAAGGAACACTTCCAGATCCTGATTGGGAATTCGAGAAGCAAGAGGATGAGAGAATAAAACGAGAAAAAGAACGAGAACTGAACCCAGATGATTATTATAGAGACTACGAAACAGAGAAAGGTGATTGGGGTGAAGACCCGGACGAAATAAGACAGTGGATGGATTTTGAAGCATATAAAGAGCTTGAACTAAACAAGATAATTGAAATCCCCGAAATAACTTTAATCAATCAGGTAAGAAACACAATAGAAATACCAGAGCCAAAGTTAGAACCCCAAACATCCCCAGAAGAAGAAAAAATGATTGAAGATTACCAGAAAGAGCATGAACAATTATTTGAAGAGGATGGGAGATGGAAACTTAAACAGGGTTTTTTCAAAGACAAAACCGCTAAGAGGTGTCCAGAATGTTTCAGGGGATTAGTGAAGGGAATATGTGGAGAACATGGTAGGATTCAACCAGAAGACCAATTAGATTTAAGGAACATAGGCAAGGATACTAGAACCACCAAACTTGCTAAAGAACAATTTACTGATTTTATGACGCAAGCAAAAGAAGCGGGGTATCAAACATATGCTATGATAAAGGGAGAAAACAAATATTTAGGTAAAATACGAGCGCACACCAAACAAGAAGCAGAACATAAAGTATGTAAAACTTACGATTTACCGCCATCACAAGTGACAATAGCATATTAATGGGTGTTAAGCATAATGACCAGATATGTAAGTAAAAGACCATTAAAAGGGTGCTGGGAAATTGTAAATCCCGAATGGACGCATCTGGAAACAGAAGATGCTTTTAAAAAAGCATTAGAATACAAGAAGAAACACAACTTACCAAAAGGAAGCATTAAGGTAATATACGGAAAGCCTGGCGCGGTAATTGTCACCAAGAAAGAATCTAAATGTCCAGATAATGCTTACACTGTAATAAAATAATATGGAGGAATGAATTATGTCAGATATAACAACAGCAGAAACCATGACAGCCTACAGTTTAATAGGTGGAATAATGGCCGGAGTGGGTGGGATAATGTTATCCCAAAAAATCAAAGAAAAACAAGCAGTCTCAGCTAACTCCTTAATATTATGGGGGGGCATTCTTGGAGTTGCTACTATAGCATCAGTAATACTAATATCAAAAGCATCAAAATAATGAAAACATACGAAGAAGCCCTGGAATGGATCGAGGAAAGATCGAGAGAGTATGGTGGAAAAAACAAATTCTTTACCAGTTGTGAATATCGAGAGAAGTATCCTGAGATCGAAAGCCTCCATAAGGAAGCAATGGGGAAGCACTCAGATAACGCACAGGATGCAATGTGCTCAGTGAGTGCAAGACCGGGAGATACGGTTTTTTATGATGCGGTAGGTTCGTGGGGACACGTTGAAACTCAGAAAGGGACTTTATTCATCGATAAAAAGGGGGTGCCGAGAGTGAAATTAACTTCAGGCAAATTTGTCAAGTGGCACAAAGGATTCAAACCAGTCAAAGAACAGAGGTGGAAACAATGACATCACCGCCGTTTGGCTGGCCGGGTGGCAAAAGCAAACTGAAGAAGCGTATAATCGCAGAGATACCACCCCACAAAACATACGTTGAACCTTTCGTGGGGGGGGGGTCGGTATTCTTTGCTAAACCTTTAGCCGAGAAGAATGTTATCAACGATTTAGATAAGAATTTAATCAATTTTTATAAAGACTTAAAAAATAATGGATGTGAACTACCTCACGCTAAAGCTGTGAGGCTTCCTGATTCATAGACCGAACTTGCTTTGACGTATGGGATACTGTTGAAGTATCTCAGGAACATCAAAGTATTGGCTTCAATCTCCACAG
>Ga0180732_1001537_pt1 | contig 14013 bp, 14 predicted proteins | sample KR11_01MetaG_FD_148674 | JGI IMG/M metagenome (GOLD analysis project Ga0180732, IMG submission 148674) | Groundwater microbial communities from the Olkiluoto Island deep subsurface site, Finland - KR11_0.1 MetaG | ecosystem: Environmental > Aquatic > Deep subsurface > Groundwater | place...
TGCCCAAAAACAAAATCGTCCGGTTTTTAGAGCCCCTTGAAAAAGTACTGGTGGTGGAAGAAGGGGAGCCCTTCATGGAAGAGGCTGTCAAGGCCATGGCCCAGGAAGCAGGGTTAACCCTCCCCATTTGCGGGAAAAGTAAAGAGCTGTTTTCACGACTTTTTGAACTGGACCCGGAAACGGTGAAAAACCGAATGGCCGCCTATTTCGGTTTTCCGGTTCCGGCCAGGGAAAGATTGGATTTAACCGACTTGCCCAAGCTTCCCCAGCGTCCCCCCAGCTTGTGTCCGGGATGCTCCCACCGAGCGACTTTCCATGTCATCAAAAAAGCTGCCGGGGAACAGGACTTTATTTGCGCCACGGATATCGGATGCTATACCCTGGGATTTTTCCCTCCTCTTTCCATGGGGGATTTTCTCATCTGTATGGGTTCTTCCATGGGTACGGGGTGCGGCTTTTCAAAAGTCACCGGCAAAAAAACCGTATCCATCATCGGGGACTCCACCTTTTTTCATTCAGGCATTCCCGGTTTGATCAACGCCGTATTCAATAACCATAACCTCACGGTGGTGATTCTGGACAACGGCACCACCGCCATGACCGGCCATCAGCCCCATCCCGGCGTGGACATGGTCCAACAGAAGCTTGAAGGATTCAATCGTATCTCCATCGAGGCCATGGTCCGGGCCGCAGGGGTTTCCCATGTCTCAGTGATCAAACCTTTCCGGGTTTCCAAAAGCATCGAAACCATGAAGGAGGCCCTGGCTTATCAAGGGGTTTCCGTGGTGATTTCACAGGAGATATGCACCCTGTATGCCAAGGGTTTGAACCTGAAAAAGCAAAAGCCTTTTTATGTAACCGATAAATGTAAAAATCACCGGAACTGTATTGACGAGCTGGCCTGCCCGGCCTTTTACCTTGAAGCGGGCAGGGTGAAGATTGATGAATCGCTTTGTGTGGGATGTGCGGTCTGCGCGCAGGTCTGTCCGGAAAACGCCATCCTGCCTGTGAAGACCTCATAAAAAAAGACAACAGGATCAAACAATGGAAACAACTCGACTGATTATTGTTGCAGTGGGCGGCCAGGGAAATCTCCTGGCCTCAAAGGTGCTGGGAGAGGCGGCCCTGGCCACCGATATTCCGGTGAAAATGAGCGAGATTCACGGTATGGCCCAAAGGGGTGGGGTAGTGGAGTCCTCCATGGTGTTCGGACCGGCACAGAGCACGATTATTTCCGATGGAAAGGCCGATATCCTGGTGGGATTTGAACCCATGGAAACCCTGCGGGCTTTGGGAAAATGCCATGGGAAAACCATCGTCATCACCAATCTTTCCCCCTTGTCTCCGTTTACCGTCACCACCGGCCAAGGGGTTTACCCCGAGATTCGGGAAATCCAAAATTTGATTCGTGAAAAGACCGGAAAACTCATCACCCTGAATGCCAATGCACTGGCGGAAAAAGCAGGCAATACCATGGCGGTCAATATGGTCCTGCTTGGGGCTTTGATCAGCACCCGGGTTCTCCCTCTTCCCCTGGAATCCGTCAAACAGGCCATTGCGGATAAAACCCGCAAGGCCTTTGTGGATGTCAATCTCCGGGCCTTTAACCTGGGGTATGAGGCGGCGGGAAAAACCGGTTAAATTCAGCCCGGAAAACAAGACCTGAACCAGCAGGCTTCAAAACAGACCCTTTCAAAAACATCCTTATGCTGTGCGAACTTTCCATTAAAAATTTCGCCATTATTGATGACCTTCAAATCCATTTTCTCCCCGGTCTCACAATTTTAAGCGGTGAAACCGGGGCCGGAAAATCCATCATCATCAATGCCGTGAACCTGCTTCTGGGAAGCCGTGCTTCAGCCAGTCTCATCCGTTCCGGCTGTGATATGGCCGAGCTGGAGGCCTCTTTTGAGATCGCACCGGGGAGCCGGACGGAAAACACCATGAAGGAGATGGGGTTTGATTCCACGGACGAGCTGATCCTTCAGCGCCAGATCCTGCAAAACAACCGGAACAAGATCTATATCAACGGCAGAATGGCCACCATTCAGATGCTCACCGCCATCACGGAAAACCTGGCCAGCATATCCGGTCAGCATGCCCACCAGGGGCTTCTCAAAGAGGACGCCCACTTGGATGTTCTGGATGAATTCGGAGGCTTGATGGATTTGCGCAAGGGCCTGGCCGTCAAGTACCGGGAACTGATTCCTCTCATTGAAAGAAGAAAAGCCCTGGATCTTCTCCAGCAGAAAAGATTTGAACACATGGACCTGCTGGCGTTTCAGGAAAGGGAGATTCTTGATGCCGCCCTCGGACCTGAGGAAGATATTCTTCTGGAACAGGAAGGGCTGAGATTGAAAAACAGTGAGGTTCTGTACCAGGCCGCCTATGATTGCGCAGGGATCCTTTATGAGGCGCAGGGTTCTGTTTATGAACGTTTGATGGAAGTGAAAAGAACCCTTGAAAAAAACCTGAAAATCGATCCGCTTCTGGAAAAGATTTATGAAAGCATCAATCACACCATTTACCAGGTGGAGGACGAAACCGGTGAACTCAGGGGGTATCTGAAGAATCTTCGGGTGAATCCCGGCCAACTTGAAAAGGTTGAGGACCGGCTGGATCTTATCAGGAAATTAAAGAGAAAATACGGGGGATCCATCCAGGCCATCCATGAAAAGCTTGAAGCCATTCAAAGGGCCCTGGCGGCCCTGGAGACCCTTGCCGACCAGATGGCGCAAACCGAAGCTGAATTGAAAACGGTTTATGATGAACTGGCAAAATTAGCTATGAATTTATCTTTGGCCCGGGCCAAAGCTTCCGTTGCGTTTTCAAAAAAAGTCAAGGAAGAGCTTGCCGATCTCATGATGCCCGGCACCCGGTTCTTCGTGCGAATGAGCCCCATTTCCCACAACTCCACAAATCCCTACCTTTCCATGGAAGGAAAAACCATCACCGAATCGGGTATGGATCAGGCGGTTTTCATGATGGCCCCGAATGTTGGTGAAGTTGAAAAGCCTCTGGCGGAAATCGCCTCGGGAGGGGAGCTCTCCAGGGTGGTCCTGGCCCTTAAGTCCATTTTGGCTAAAACAGACTCCGTGGAGACCCTGGTGTTTGATGAAGTGGACGCAGGCATCGGTGGCGAGGTGGCCAATGTGGTGGGCCAGAAATTGATGTCCCTGGCCGGATTCCACCAGGTTATCTGCATCACCCATCTCCCCCAGATCGCTCGATTCGGAGAGCATCATTATAGAATTTCAAAGCAGGTGAAAAACCAGAGAACCCAGACGGTGATGGATGCCATGAACGGCCATGGACGGGTTGAGGAAATCGCACGCATGATTAGCGGAAAGGACATCACCCCACGAACCCTGGCCCATGCCGAAGAAATGTTGAATAAAAAATGACGGCCTACATCGTCCCTCCATTATTGTCGCTTTTGAGCTTTCTTTGCCTTGGCGGCATCATCATAAAACAGGGAAAATGGACCAAAACCGATTTTCTGTTTTTCATCATCTGCCTCATCGGCACTTTCCTCTATATTGATATGCTTGTGGTCTTCGCTCTAAAGGACGCCGAAACCGCCCTTCTGATTCGAAGGATTCCCTATGTCCTGGTGGTATATTTATTTCCGGTCTATCTCCATTTTTTTTTCGTTTACCTGGACATTAAAAAGCAGACCTGGATCATTCCCGCTTCCTATGGGTATGCCTTTGCGCTCATGTGGTTTACCCAGTCCTCCCTTTTCCTTGCAAGCATTAAACAACATGATTTCGGGTTTTTCCCGGTCGGCGGCCCCCTGTACCCTTTTTTCGGTTTGATCTCCATGGTGATGATTATCTATGTGGTTGTGATCACTTTGAAAGCCATAAGCTTGGAGAAGAGGGCCGCCAGAAGAAACAAGCTGAAATACATGCTGGCCGGGGCGGGCCTTTTGGGCCTTGTGAATGCGGGCAATTTTCTACCTCTGATGGGCCTTTCCATTTATCCCCCCGGCAATCTAAGCTTTATCCCCCTTGGAATTTTCGGCTTCGGTCTTTTCAAACATGACCTCCTGGATTCGGGCCTGCTCATACGAAAGGGTCTGATCTATTCCATTCTCATTTCTTTTCTCACCTGCCTGTACGCACTGATCATCATTGGAACCGATTATTTGTTAAGCGGGTCCGGATTTTCAGAATCCATCTATTTCCCTGTTGTATTTTTCGTGTTTGTGGCAGTTGTTTTCGGGCCGGTTAACCACAGAATAAAGGCATTGGTGGACCGGTTTTTTGATAAGGGGCGGTATGAATACCAGAAAACCCTGAAAGACGTTAGCCGGAAAATTACTTCGGTGATGGACATAAACCTTGTGGTGGATCAAATCATCCATTCCTTGAAGGAGTCCATGAAAATTGAAAATATTTTCCTGTATTTAGAGTCGCCTTCCAGGGACGGGTATAAGATCTATGCTTCTTCTTCGGGGGATGAGTCATGTGCTCCTGATTTTTTCCAAAACGGGACGGCCCTGGTGGAAGCTTTGGAAAGGGGTAGAAAAACCATTTTCATGTCCAAGGTGATCTTAAATCACAGGCTCGGCAAGGGCATAGCCCTGGATCTTGAGGCCTTGAACGCCGCCATGGTGACTCCCCTGGTCTTTCGAGACCAGCTGAACGGGTTTTTGTCCCTGGGCGAAAAAACATCCGGTGAAGGGTATTCTCCGGAGGACATTGATCTTCTGGAAACCATGGCCTTGCAGGGGGCCCTGGCCGTGGAAAATGCCATGGCCTACGGCAAGATCGAAGCCTTGAACCGGAGCCTCGAGGAAAAAGTTGAAATTCGAACGATGGAGCTTAAAAACGCGCTTCTGGAAAAAGAGAAGACCCAGGACCAGTTGATTCGGTCGGAAAGCCTTGCCTCCATCGGCCAACTTGTGGCCGGAACTGCCCATGAATTGAACAATCCCCTTGCCGCATCCATCAGCATCTTGCAGTCTTCCATTGAGGATTTGAAGGATTCGGGTTCAGATTCTCCCGTGGATGAGAGTTTTCTTGAAGATCTGGAGTTTGTCATCAAGGAACTTAAAAGGGCCGCGAATATTGTTAAAAGCCTGCTGGGTCTTTCCAGGCAGACCCAAGCCTACACGGAGTTGGTGGATATCCATGCCGTCATAAAAGATGCCCTGCAAATACTGCTGAACCAGTATAAAAACCACCCTGTTGAAATCATAGAGAATTATGCCGAAGAGATTCCCAAGGTGCCGGGAAATTTCTCCAGTTTGGGGCAGGTCATGCTCAACGTGATTCAGAACGCTTTTCAGGCCCTGAAGGACACCGGAGGGGAAATGATCCTCAGGACTGAATACGAAAAAAAAGAAAATAGGGTGGTTATTGAATGTTCAGATAATGGCCCCGGTATTCCGGAACACCTGAAACGGGATATTTTTAAGCCATTTTTTACCACCAAACCCGTAGGTCAGGGCACGGGTTTAGGACTTTATATCTGCCATGAGATTATCCATCGGCACAAGGGGGAAATAAAGCTGGTAGATAATCATGGAAAAGGGGCAAAATTTGTGATAAGTTTGCCCACCTGAACGCTTGGCCTGACCAAAGGCAAAGCCCGTTTTTAATAAGAAAAGAAAAAGGATTTGCAATGCCGATCTATGAATTTAAATGTCTTAAATGCAACGACTGCTTTGAAATACTCATTATGGGCCGTGATGAAACGGTTGAAACCAAATGCCCCAATTGCGGCTCTGAAGATTTTGAAAGAATTCTAAGCGCCGCCAATCACGCCGTTAGAGGTACTTCCGGCCCCGGATCATCGGCCATGAGCACCTCGAGATCCTGCTCCTCGGGAAGCTGCACAACGTATGATATACCGGGGCCCGATTAATCAACCATTGGGCATAAAGAGGTTGAATAGGATTTGATGAAGATGAAATATGCGTGGGTTTTTTTTTCAGTGATACTCTTCAGCGGCTCGGCTTTTGCCGAAAGGTTGTGTATAACCGCTCCCATTGCCAACATTCGGTCCGGACCAGGACCGGATGCAACGATTTTATGGAAAGCGGAAAAATATTACCCTATTGATGTCATGGAAAAAAAAGGGTCGTGGTATTATTTCAAGGATTTTGAAGGTGACGAAGGCTGGATCAGCAGTTCCCTTGTGGGAAATGAGTCTTCGGTCATCACCAAAAAGGAAAAATGCAACCTGCGGTCAGGGCCGGGATCTGATGCCAAATATGCGGTTGTTTATACGGTTGAAAAGGGGGTCCCCTTTCGAGTAATTGAAGAAAAAGGAGATTGGCTGAATGTTGAACATTCAGACGGAGATCAAGGTTGGCTTCATAAGGATTTGGTGTGGTAGCAAAATAAAGGTGAATTGGAGGTAATATGGCCCAGGAGAGAATTTCCCGTTCTCGAAAAAGAGAACTTGAAGAACCAGATGAATTCATCACCCTATCCAGCAGGATTGCCGGGTTTGCCTCGGCCCATGCCAAACAGGTCATCACTGGTTTCATCATCGTGCTGGTCATGGTAATCGCTTTTTCAGGACTTCGCTATTATTCCATTCAAACGGAAAAAAAAGCGGAAATCAAACTTGAAAAAATCCTGATGGAACTTGAGAAAGCAAGAGAGAATAAAAATCCGGAGGAGGTTTTCAAGGCATTAAAACCTGAGTTTGAGAACATGATGGTTGTTTTTCCAGGGAAAAAAGCCTCCAAAGCAGCACGCCTTCTTTTTGCAGGCCTGGCCTTTCAAGCAGAAGATTCAAGCATGGCCTTGAAATTGTACGAACAGTCCTTGAAGGACTATGAAGACGAACCTTTTTTTAAAAACCTGGTATTGAAAAATCTGGCCAACATCTTTGAGCAGGAGAAGGATTATGCCAAAGCCATCAGCCACCTTGAAATGATTCTGAACAGCCAGAATCCTGAAATGAAAGATGAAGTTCTGTTTCACCTTGCGAGGCTCCATGGTGCAAACAACATGAAGGATCAGGAAATGGATGATTATAAAAAAATTATAGCAGAATTCCCGGATTCGGAATATGCCAAGATCGCAAACACAAAAATACAATAATTGCATGGGCTTTATTGAAAGGCCCACTGCCCGCAATATCCGGGGTTGTTCCTCGATGATCCAGGGCTAATCTTTTATTTCAACATCCATCTTGTACTTTTTCAACTTCATGCTTAACCCGCTTTTCCCGATTCCAAGCAGTTCAGCCGCATGGGACTGAACATTGTTGGTCAGTTTAAGGGCTCTTAATATCATGGTTTGTTCCACTTTGGCCAGGGTATCGTAGAGGCTGGCGTTGGCTGGAATTCCCTCAAGGTGAAGCATGTTGTCCACGCTGCTTTTCAACTGTTTCGGCAGGTCCGCTTCCGTAATCCATTCCTCCGGGCAAAGAATCATGGCCCTTTCAATCACATGCTCCAGTTCGCGAATATTTCCCTGCCAGGGGTATTCGTAAAACAGTTTTTCCGCTTTCTGGTCAACTCCCTTGATGGGAATGCCGGATTTTCTTTCCTCGGCGTATTTTTTGATGAAATGAGCAACAAGGGGCCGAATATCCTCAAGGCGTTCCCTGAGTGGCGGCATCGTTAATTTCACGACATTCAAGCGGTAGTACAGGTCCTCCCGGAAAAGTCCTTTTCGGATTTCCTCTTCCAGGGTTTTATTGGTGGCTGCAATCAGCCGAATGTCCACCGCGATGGTTTTTGTGCCTCCCACCCTTTCGATGGATTTTTCCTGAATGGCCCGCAAAAGCTTGACCTGAAGATTCTGGGGCAGTTCCCCGATTTCATCCAGGAAAAGAGTCCCCCTGTCGGCGAGCTCAAAACGTCCTTTTTTCATCATGTGTGCACCGGTGAAAGCCCCTTTTTCATGGCCGAAAAGCTCGCTTTCCAAAAGGGTCTCCACAATCGCGGAGCAATTCACCGCTATAAAGGGCTTATCTTTTCGCGGACTGTTAAAATGGATGGCTTTTGCCACCAGTTCCTTCCCGGTGCCACTCTCCCCCTCAATCAATACCGTTGCCGATGAAGGGGCGACCTTTTTAATGGTTTCGAAAATTCCATGCATGGCCTTGCTTCTGCCGATGATATTTCCAAATTGATACTGTGCTTCCACATCCTTTTTCAGCCGGTGGTTTTCTTTTATGACCTGATACATGGAGATGGCTTTGTTGACATAGAGAGCCAGTCTTGCATTGTCAAAAGGCTTTAAAACATAGGTATAGGCCCCTTTCTGCATGGCCTCGACGGCTTTATCCACGGAACCATGGGCCGTCATCATGATGACCGGAAGGTCCGGGTTGGTGATCTTGATCCTTTCCATGAGCTCAATGCCGTCCATCCCCGGCATTTTCATGTCCGTCAGCACCAGATCAACATCGGAACCGTCTAAAAGCTCAAGAGCTTCCCGCCCGCTAGCGGCGGTTAAAGTTTCATAACCCTCTTCTTCCAGAACAGCGCTCAGAATGGGCGGGTAATTTTTTTCGTCGTCTACGATGAGTACGGTTTCCATTATTTCCCTTCCTGATAAATGGGGAGTTCCACGGTCACCCGGGCGCCTTTGAGGGGGTGGTTGTTGCTGATCCTGATGCTTCCCGAATGGGATTCAATTATATTTTTAACGATTCCCAGTCCAAGACCGGTGCCTGTGTCTTTGGTGGTAAAAAAAGGCTCCCAAATTTTTTCCAGATTTCCATCCGGTATTCCTGGTCCTTCATCTTCGAAGATAAGGTTGATATTATTCCCCGCAATATTCACTTCTATGCTGATTTCACCGCCATTGGGCATGGCTTGCATGGCATTCATCAGAATATTTAGAAATGCCTGGTACAGCATATCCCCGTCAGCCATGATTTGGGGAAGTGAATCCCCGAAGTATTTCCTGATTACATAGGTTTGTACCTGAAGTCCAGGTTCCAGATATGTGAGAATTTTATCAATGATATCAGTCACGTCACATGGTATTCGGTTGGGCTCCCTGGGTTTTGCGTAGTTCAGGAAATCCGTGATAATATTGTTCAGCCGGGTGGATTCCTCGATAATGATATCCGGGATCTTATTTGAAGGATCCGATATCTTCTTTTTCAGCAGCTCGGCAGAGCTCTGAATAATTCCAAGAGGATTTCTGATCTCATGGGAGATTCCAGCCGTCATCTCTCCCAAGGAGGAAAGATGCTTTGCCCGGTTTAATTTTTCTTCAAGCCTAAGTCTTTCTACGGCTTTCTGCTGAATGATGCCCTCTCCCTTTTTTACAATAAGTAAAAGAATCAGGAAAATGACGCACATAACCGTGGAAATAGTTGAAACAACAATGATCTGGAACCTGAAGATCGCCAGATAATCTTTGGATAGATCCTGCACGATCTCAACAACCCCCAATACCGGCCCTGATAACCGGGATAGGGGCCTTTCAGCTCTCAGGGGTGCATAGGTTACCAGGAGGCTCTCTTTAGGGAATCCCAATAACATCTGTATGGAATTTCCCCTCTGACGCAATTTGGAGTTGGAATTTCCTTCAAGTGCGCTGAGATAACCTGTGCCTCCCACCTTCTGCATGCCAATGACCTTCTGGTCGTAGCTATAGGAAATGGTGTCATCCAGGTCATAGATATTGACGGTTTTAATTTCGAAACTGTGAAATGTGCTTCGAACCACCTTGTCCATGCGTTCAAACTGGTCTTTATTTCTCAACTGGATTTTTCCGAATTTAATGGCTACGGGAATTACGAACTGCATAAAGACCTGGTGGTTGAGATTTTCGACAAGAACCCTGGCATACTCCTCACTTTTTTCACGTTGCATGCTTCTAGCCAGGTGGGTATTCAGAGCCGATAATACAAGGGTGGCAAGAAAGGTGACAATCAGGCTTGAAAAGGTAAAATATTTTACAAGCCTGAAAGGTTTTTCTTTTTTTTCGATATCGTTTTTAATGGGTGGTGTGGTTATTTTTTTCATCCTGAGTCATTGACTTTAATGGGGTTGAATCTTTTGACTTATGGTTTTTAAATAGATGCCGATATAAAGGACAATAGTATCTATGGTTAAAAGCTGTTCGGTTGTTGTTCCGATTATATTTCAGAAGAAACTATTTGGAAAGAGTTGTTTATTTTTCAATGAGATTTTAGGGCATGATTTTGAATACTTTTGGGAAAAACAGGAAATCCGGAATTCACTTTCGTCTTATTTTTATGAATCAATAAATTGACGAAGCAGAATTATGTCTTAATTAATATAATTAGATATAATTGATATAAAAGACTTGACAAGCGCAAGGAAAAAGTGGAGTTTTAAAAACTGATTGCTGTATATGCTTTGTGCTTGTTCTTTTGATAAAAATGTTGTTTTATACAAAAGCGAAGGCGTTTAAATGGATAGAAATTCACTAAGGCATATCAGAGAGTCCCTTATGATCAGCAAATCCGAACTCGCCAAGAAAGCCAACATCTCGCCTCTTACTGTTTCAAGGATTGAAAATGGCAAGCCTTGTCGATTGGAAACCCAAAGAAAAATACTAGTTGCTCTGGGCATGAAATTTTCTGAAAAAAACAAGCTATTTACTTACTGATAAGGGCGCTTATGCTGTTTGCAAAGAAAAAAGATGTGGTTGGCTTGGACATTGGATCAAGGTCGATCAAAGTCGGCGAAGTCTCCGTAGGCAAAAACAAGTATGTCCTCAAAAAATTCGGCATGATTGACCTCGCTCCCGGCCTGATTGAAGATGGCAATATCACAGATCCATTGCAAGTTGCAAATGTTATCAAGCAGTTATATAAAGCCTACAATATTAAAGAAGAAAATGTTGCGGTATCCATAGGCGGGTATTCGGTTATCGTAAAGAAGATAAACGTTCAAACCATGACGGAAAACCAGCTTCAAGACAGTATTCATATGGAAGCCGAACAGTATATTCCTTTTGATATGAACGACGTGAATATCGATTTTCAGATCCTTGGAGAATCCGAGAGTAATCCGAATCAGATGAATGTCATCCTGGTTGCGGCCAAAAAAGAGATGGTCAACAATTACATCAATCTGGTGGAAATGGCTGGCTTGAATCCCTGTATTATAGATGTGGATGCCTTCGCCCTTCAAAATGTATACAGCATCAATTATGAAACCGAGGGTGAAAATGTGGCGCTTATTGATATCGGCGCCGGGAAAACCTCTTTAAATATCTTGAAAAATAATATTTCAGTGTTTATGCGGGACGTATCCCTGGGCTGCAAGCAGATAAACCAGGAGATCGCATCGGTTTTAGGTTGTTCATTGGAGGAAGCCGAGCAGATCAAACTGAATAATACGGGTGAAAAAATATCAAGGGACCATTTAAAGAAGATTGTTACCGCAGTGGTTTCGGACTGGTGTGATGAAATCCGGCGGGCTTTGGACTTCTTCTATTCCACCTATCCGGAAGATCAAATTAAAAAGATCATTTTAAGCGGTGGCGGAGCGAATATCGATGAGTTTCGAACCCTGCTTGCTGAAGAAACATTTGCAGACGTAGAGGCTATTAATCCTTTTAAAAAAATAGAAGTAGATACCGATCGATTTGAAAACTCCTATTTAAACGCTATTGCACCCCAGGCCGCCATATGCATGGGGCTTGCGCTTAGAAAAGTTGATGACAAATGATTCGAATCAACCTTCTGCCTTTCCGGGCAGCACGGAAAAAAGAAAACGTTCGTAGGCAATTATCAGTTTTTGTCCTTTCAGTGATATTGCTTTTAATAGCCTTGCTGGGCGTCCAAACCTGGTCAAGCTCAAAACTGAAACAGATGGAAACCAGGCTGGATGAGACCCGAAAAGAAGTGGTCAAGTATGCCAAGATCAACGAAACGATTAAACAATATAAAAATGAAATCAGTGACAACGAGAAAAAGATAAAAGTTATTCAACAGTTAGAGGCGAATCGAACGGAACCTGTCAAGCTCATTGACGCAATGACGGAACTCATCGTTCCCAATAGAATGTGGTTCACCGCTTTTGACGCAAAGGGAAACAATGTGGATATACAGGGAATTGCGGTGGACAATAAAACCGTGGCGGATTTTATGACGCGGCTTGAAAACTCATCGTTTTTTTCCGTTGTGAATCTGGCCACCGTGAAACAGGAAAAAATTCGCAATCTGGACATGAAAAGATTCCACATAACCTGTACCAAAGTTGAATCCAAATGAAAAAAATAAATATTTCCACAGAAGCGATTCTTCCCTATATCGCGAAAATTGAAAGGCTCCCAAAAACCCAGAGGCTTGTCATTTTCTTCGGGTCGTTTTTGTTAATTATCGGAGCTTTCTCATATTTATCCTTTTGGCCGAATTACCAAAGTTTCCAGAAGATTAATAAAGAGCTTGAAAAACTTGACAAACAACTTGCGGAAATGAAAGTAGAGGCCGCCAAATTGCCCATGTATGAAAAGCAGATGGAGGAATCCAGAATCCAGTTCGCGCTGGTTAAATCCGCCCTGCCAGATAAAAAGGAAATTCCGGGCCTCTTAACCAGTATTTCCCAATCGGGACATGATTCCGGCTTGGAATTTTTGCTCTTTCAGCCGCAGAAAGAAACCCAGAAGGATTTTTATGCGGAAATTCCTGTTGCCATCACGGTCACTGGCTCCTATCATAACCTGGGTCAATTCTTGAGTAAAGTTGCAAGCTTATCTCGTGTCGTCAATATCCGTGATCTTGCTTTAAGACCTGAAAAAGATTTAACGGTATTAAAGACAACTTGCACGGCAGTTACTTACAGATTTTCGGATATGCCGGCTGAGCCTAAAAAAGGCAAAAGCAAACCAAAAAAGAAAAAGTAGCAGATACCCATTCATATGAAACATTTTTACCGAATTATACAAAGTTTAATGCTGGTTGGGATGTGTTTTGTGCTTCTCTTGGCTGGATGTGAAAAGCAACCGGAATCTAAAGAAGATCAGAAGGTCATCAGTAAAGAAATCGTTATGTCCCCAAAAGATACACCAGCCGGTGAACACGGGAAAAAAATAAAAACATCCGAAATACAAAAGCCTGATGCAAAGGAAGCAGGTATTCCCGAGAAAAAAGAGGTTTCCCCACAGACCCCGATTCAAAAGGGGGAACAGGCGCTGAGCATGAAAGAGGAAACCCAAATAGCCGCTGATGCCTATATGCAACCTGCGGGCAATCAAGCTGCTAAACCGGAAACGGCAAAAACGGTGCCCGACCCTTTAATTCATCCCCAGTCTGATTTTATGCCTCAACCGACTTTGGCCATCGGCGAGAATGCGAACAAGATGGCTTATATTTATAACCCTGTTGGAAAAATTGACCCTTTTGCATCCATCTTCAAAGAAAAACCTGAGCCGGCGCCTGAATTTAACAAGGAAGAAAAGAAAAAAAGAGCTCCTATGACACCGTTGGAACAGATCAGCCTGGATCAGCTCAAGCTCGTAGCCGTAATGATAGCTCCCAGCGGCGATAGAGCTCTTGTGGAAGAGGCGTCCGGAAAGGGGTACGTCATTACCCAAGGCACTTTTATTGGAAAAAATGCGGGTCAGGTTATTGACATCCTCATGGATCGAATCATTCTTGAAGAAGAAGTGGTTGATTTGTTCGGCAAATTAGTTGTGAAAAAAACAGAAATGATGCTTCAGAAAACACCTGGAGAATAATGAAATGAAATATAATGGTATCACAGTGTCAAGGATAGGAAAGGTAGGGTTGCTGTTTATCTCGATCGTTTTGATATGGATAACGGGGTGCGCAACAACTCCCCCGTCTTCTGCTCCGGAAAATCCGAGGGTGAATGCAGAACCCACTATAACAGCTGCTTCGACAAAAATCATTGAGAGCATTCAGTCCACAGACAGCCTGGAAGAGTCGGCTGTAACCATCATAAGCAATTCCAAACTAGTCTATACATCTGTAAAACAGTCTTTTCCTTTGGGGGTGGTCCTGATTTTTCCCCAGACAGCGATAACGGCTCAAGGCATTAACGCACCCCGGGAATCTGATCTGATCAGCACCGTGGAAACATCGGTT
>Ga0180732_1001538_pt1 | contig 14012 bp, 15 predicted proteins | sample KR11_01MetaG_FD_148674 | JGI IMG/M metagenome (GOLD analysis project Ga0180732, IMG submission 148674) | Groundwater microbial communities from the Olkiluoto Island deep subsurface site, Finland - KR11_0.1 MetaG | ecosystem: Environmental > Aquatic > Deep subsurface > Groundwater | place...
TTTTGTATTACGAAGATGTAGATTGGTCTTTGCGCGCGAGGAGGGCGGGGTTTAAAACAGTTTTTGTTCCAGCGGCAAAGATTTGGCATAAGTGTTCAAAGAGTACGGTTGAGGGTTCGCCTTCGTATATCTATTATCATATTAGAAACGGATTGATTTTAGCGAGTAAATTCGCGCCATGGTTCGTTTTGCCGTTTGTTCATTTGGACGCGCTTGGGCGGGCGGTTAAGCAGTTGGTTAAATTGGTTTTTTCCCCAAAAAAGCGCGTTTGGGCGAAGTATATTTTAATAGGGATGAAGGATTTTTATTTAGGAAAAAGAGGAAAGGTTTAAATATGATTATTGGGATTGATGGGCGGAATTTGGAAGGCGGACGGACGGGCGTCGGCCGCTATTTGTTTAATCTGCTGAAAGAGTGGAGCAGTTTTGATTTGCCTAATGATTTGAAATTCATTCTATATTTTAAAGAAGAAATTCCAGAGGATTTATCTTTTCTTTCAAATAATTTTCAATCCCGAAACCTGGCTTCGGGGTGGCGGAGTAATGCTTTTTTTACACATTTTGTTTTACCGCGGGCGGCTAAGAAGGACGGGATTGATCTTTTGTTTTGTCCAGCTTATGTCGCGCCGCTTTTTTATGGCGGGAAGATAGTGTTAACCTTGCATGATATTATTTATCAGGCGCGCCCTGATTTATATAACTGGCCGAGTGTTTGGGATAAAATATTGTTAAAAAGATTTTCCAAAATAGCCGCGCGAAAAGCGGAGATTATTTTTGTTCCTTCGGAGTATAGCAAAATGGAGGTTTTGAAATATTATCAAGTGGATTCGGAAAGGGTTTTTGTCACGCCTTTAGCGGCGGACGAGTCGTTTAGACGGATTGATGACGAGAATAAACTGGCGGAAGTTAAGGAAAAATACGGGGTGAAAAATAAGTTTATATTTTACATTGGTTCAATTTTTAATCGTCGCCATTTACCAGAAGCGATTAAAGCGTTTGGAGAAATCGCCGGTGAATTGCCTGACTACCAGTTTTTAATTGTTGGAAAAAATTATACTTGTTTTTCTATGAAGAGCAGGGGAGTTTTGCGAAAAGAATATATCAATTCTAAAGATTTGCCTTTTCTTTACAACGCGGCTGATTTGTTGGTTTGGCTTTCCGATTATGAGGGGTTTGGATTGCCAGTTTTAGAGGCGCTCGCTTGCGGAACACCAGTCATTACCAGTCCAGTCGCTTCAATCCCAGAAGTAGCGGGTGAGGCGGCGATTTACATTCAGGATAATTATGATATAGCAGAAATTTCAGAAGCGATGCGCGAGGCGCTGACGGATAAAAGCGCGCGGCAGGAATTAATTAGCAGGGGATTGGAACAAGCGCAAAAATTCTCATGGAAAAAATGCGCGAGGGAAACGATTGATGCTTTACTTCTTTGATTTTTTGATATAAAATCATACCGACAATTAAATATTTATTCCGCATATATTCCGCGGTAGCTCAATGGTAGAGCAGTTGCCTGTTAAGCAATTGGTTGCAGGTTCGAATCCTGCCCGCGGAGCATAGTAGGGCATAGTGAGGTATAATAAAGTATAAAACGACTGTTTATTCACGCGGTTGTTTTTTTATTTTGAGCTGGACGGTCAAATTTATTTGACATTTGCTATTTATAATGGTATATTATAATTTAGTTAGGAGAATATAAGTTCTTTAAATTAATTCAGAAGGAGGATGTAAAAATGAAAAGATTGATTGAAATGATTCTTCCTGTTATAATTGGTATTATGGTGCATAAAAGAGAATCTCTAACACAAAAAGAGCGTCAGGCTCAAGATGCATTGATTAGTGCTCTTAAGGTAGCGTCTTATAAGACAGAAAAACCAACTGTGATTGCTATGATTGGTCTTGTTGGTTCTGGGAAAAGTTCAGTGGCTAAAGAACTTGCAAGGATTCTTCTTGCAACAATTATTGAAGGTGATGATATTCGTGTCCAGCTTCGTAAGCAGAATGAACGTTACGAAGGCGCCAGAAAAATTGCCGAGAACGCTGTTTTGAAAATCATTGAGCAAGGTGGTAATGTGATTCTGGACAGTGATCATATTGACCAGAAAAAACGAGCCAGCTTGAGAGAAAAAATTAAGCAAACGGGAGCCAAGCTGATTTTTATCCGAACCCATACGGACTATGATGTGATGGCTGGTCGGGCAATTGGCGTTGAGTATCGTCCGTCTGAAGATGATTTTTTTGGCGGAGCAGGTCTTAAATCAAAGTGGCGAGGTAATAATCCAGGTGCCGTAGTAAAGCTTAGAGAAATGTGGAGGAGAACACCAAATCATTATCGATGGGAAAATAAAGTTGGTGGAAGGTGGGTTTTGAAAAAACTGCCTTTCAGTATTTTTGCTACAGTGGATACTACTAACGAAAACAAATGGAAAGCAGAAATCCAGAAAGTAGCAAAACGCATTCTTTAATTTTAAAGACAGGACATAAGAGGTACTTGAAAAGAGTACCTCTTTAATTATTTGATAATATTTTTAAAATTATCCAAGATGCAGAGTTAATGTTAGTATTTTATCATATTCAGAATTAGGGGATTTCTCAAAATACCAAGTTCTAACTTCCCTCCAGAGGCGGGCAAGTGTTCCACGCTCGGAGCATAGTAGGGCATAGTGAGGCATAATAACTGCATTTGACAAAACTTTTTGGTTTGTTATGCTAATAACATAATTAAAATCGCAAAAATATGAAATTAAAAGTTGACTTACAATATGATTTTGAATATCAGGGATTTGTTGCCAATTGTCCTTCCTTGCCGGGATGTATATCTCAAGGCAAGACGAAAGAAGAGGCGTTAAAAAATATCCGCGAAGCCATTCAGGGGTATATTAAAGTGTTAAAAAAACATCATCAAACCGCTCCGTTAGAAGCGACTTATCCGAGATATATAGAAGTACCCGCCTAAATTTATGGGAATTTTAAGCAACATTTCTGGCAAAGAAGCCGTTAAAGTTTTTAGGAAAATTGGATATTATATAGACCACCAATGGTCTCTTGTCTTCTCAAATCAAAATGGCGAAATTAACCGCCAAAGAATTCAATAAATTAAGAGGGAAGGGCAAGAGATAAACTTATAACCAACGGAAGGTGATCTCTCAAAATACCAGGTTCTAACTTTGTTCCACCCGCGGAGCATAGTAGGGTATAGTGAAGTATAATAAAGTATAAAATGACCGTTTGCCTGTGCGGTTGTTTTTTGTTCCCGTTGATTACACAAGACATTGATTAAATCAAGGTTGGATTCTATAATTAAAGGAGAGTAGGTAAAATCTTGCTCTCCTTATTTTTATGTTTAAATTTGGCGGGACGGTAGATAAAAAAATAAAAGAGATAGCAGAGAATTTGCCGAAAGGCGGCAAGGTTTTAGATTTGGGTTCTGGTTTGGGGGCTAATAGTGTTTTTTTATCCGAACAGGGGTTTAAGGTTGTTTGTCTTGATAAAGATGAACAAGTATTTAAAAAAATAAAAGAAGATTATCCAAAGATTAATGTTTTATCAAGCGATATTTTAGATTTTGTCTTTCCTCAAGATGAATTTAGTTTAGTTTTAATACTGAATGTTTTGCATTTATTTAAATTTAAAGAAGTAGCGAGGATAATAAGCGATGCGATCGGATCATTAAAAAAGAGCGGTTTTCTTTATCTTAAAGTTTTTTCCACCAAAGATCCTTCTTATCAAAGGTTCGCGTCTATTGCCCAAAAAACAAAAGAGAAAAACACTTTTTATAGCAATAAAACTAAAAGTTTTACGCATTTCTTTTCCGAAGATGAATTTTTGAAACTTTTTAAGGGGCATGAGGTTTTAGAGATGACGGATGTGGTAGTAGGGGATAACCATCCTCCTCTCGGAAAACACGAACATGGGATTTTTACGGTCTTAATTAAAAAGCAATAATTTGCGCGTGTTTAATTTCAAAATACCAAGTTCTAACTTTGTTCCACCCGCGGAGCCGAGTAGGGTATAACAGAATATAGTAGAGTATAGAAATAACCGCTTATTCACGCGGTTGTTTTTTTATTTTTTAAATAATCTGCTTAGCGTTTCTATTATTGACATAACTTGTTATAGCGGGCATTATAATAACAAAAGTATTAAAGATACTTTTTAATAGTTTTTTAACAATTAAATAAAAATAAAAAAAATAGAAGGAGGCGATAAAGATGATTGAATTGAGAGAGTGTATTACAACATTACCTATTAGCCCTACTAGTAGGTCAAGCATAGGGTTAGCTGTAACGCCATTTTTAATGGATGCTTTTGGCAAGAAATTAGGTAAAAAAACCATATTATCGTTGAATGCGAATGGGGCGAAGTTTTATAATCAAAACGCCGAAAAACAAATTTCTGGATACCTATTATCTTTGGATACTCTTGGTGTTATACCAAACTTTATCTGGAGAGATGATCAGGAAGAAAATGTATCTTGGATTAATCTCTTTTTCAACCAACTTCAGGAAAGGGGTTATATCTCTCAAGAAATGGCTTCGGTTATAAAGTGTGAATGTGGAGCAGTCGAAAGCTTAGCCGAAGCCGAAAATATTTCACCCTCAAGAACACTTTGTTTTGTTGATAAAGGCAAAAGATATTGCCGATTGTGTAATACAGAGGCAAGAGGATCTCGAGAATTGGTTTATTTGTTTAACTTTCCGGCGTCTATTGGTCTGAAAAAGATATTTCCTTCTTTCTATACCAAGGAAATAGAAGCTATGATTTTGAAATTTAAGGATTACAAATTCTTGATTTCAAGATCAAGATCTTCGGCTTTATCTTTATGGACTGGTGAGGGAAATATTTTTCTGGATGTTGATTTTGTCTGGCAGATGTTTTTGCCTATTTTGCGTCGTTACGGACATGAACCCACAATTCTTATTGGAGGAAATAAAAATTTGATGGCTTGTTGTTTTTCCGTCGGCACCCACGGATGTTATCAGCTTGGATTAATACTTAACAAAGCAAAGTGCTTATCTGGTCGGAATATGCTCCTTGATCTCGGGATACCTTCCGAGGAAAATATCAGACAATCTCTCGTTCAAAAGATTATCCAGTATACATGGTGGGCTAGAAGAATGTTTGTTGAATCAAACAGGGAGCGTTCCTTGGAAAGTAACTATCAGATTAACAGCCGATTAATTAAAATGATAAAGGGGTTACTCTATCTTTCCGAGCGATTTGATATTCATTCCAAGGCAGAAAAAGCGATTAACAGGTTTATTAAAAAATATTCTGATATGCTTTCGGAAGAAGAAATTTCTGTGGTAACTGGTCTTGTCGAGAAATTATCAATTGGGAGAAATTCCGCCAATATGAGTGAAGAATATTTTTCATTGAGAATTTCAGTGATCAATAAAATACACAAGGAGACAATAAAACTATTTTATGTTCTTTAAAAACAAGTCCGCGATTTATAAACCTTGTAAATCGCGGGCTTTTTTTGTATTATTTAAGTAAGGGATAAGACGAAGCGATAAAATTTATGAAAAAGCAAGTTATATTAATTCATGGGGGTTCAACCTTTGGTACAGACAGGGATTATTTGTTGTTTCTTAGAAATTTGAAGATTGACTTGGATAGATACAGAAGAACAAAATGGAGTGATTCTTTAAGGCGGGAATTAGGTAGTAAATTTGATGTTTTATTGCCTAAAATGCCTAATCCGATGAATTCTAAGTATAATGAATGGAAAATGTTATTTAAAAAAATAGCGTTTCTTTTGGATGATAATGTTATTTTAATTGGTCATTCTCTTGGAGCAATCTTTTTAGTTAAATATTTATCAGAGAATAACTTCCCAAAAAAAATATTAGCGACAATGCTTATTTCGCCGCCTTATGATGATGAAGGCATGGAAAATTCATTGGGGAGTTTTATTCTGCCTAAAAGTTTGGATAAATTAAACAAGCAAGGTGGCAAGATTTTTGTTTATCAAAGCAAAGATGATGAGGTCGTGCCGTATTCTCATTTAGAAAAATATAAAAAAGCGCTGCCGAACGCTATCGCGAGAGAATTTAAGAAAAGAGGGCATTTTAACCAGCCAAGTTTTCCTGAATTAGTGAAGGATATTAAGGGGTTGTAGAAAATACCAGGTTCTAACTTTGTTCCACCCGCGGAGCCGAGTTTGACGAGGCGAACTCTGATTTGTCAGAGAAAATATCATTTTCTGTTTTTCTCTTTATTTTTTTCGCGCCGCCTTGCTTTCGCAAGGCAGGCGTTTCTTCGGAGGCAAAATCCGGAAAATTCTCTGAAATCTCTGAATAAAAGAACCGAATCTTAACATTTTCGGGGGAATAGATAATTTCTTTCAGAAATTTTTTAATCAAGAGGTTTCTTTCAATCCCTTTTTTCCGAGAGAGGGCGGAGAGGAATGATTTTAGGGTGTTCGCATTTTCTTTGCCGAAGCAAGCTCGCTACGGGGCAGGCAGGGGCAAACAGGTGGCAGAAACGAGGTGATAAATTGTTATTTAAGATAAATATGCGTATCTGGGATATTAATCCAAAAAAGTTGTGCAACAAGCATTTGTTTGGTGAGCATCGAGAGCTTCATGCTATTTGGAGTATTTTAACTAATGACAAAAAAGGATATAGAAATCATCCAGAAACAAAACGCTGGGTTGGTAAAAATAAAGCTTTATTTGCAAGACACGAACAGTTAGTTAAAGAAATCAAAAGACGAGGATATCATCATAATTCACCCTTAAATAAAAACCTTTCTTGTGGTAAAATTAAACAAGATGAGTTTGTTAATACCAAAGCCGAACAAAAAATAATTTTAAAACATAAGAACTGCGACTGTCCTTTATAATAAAATTATTATTCAAGGGGGGTTTGCACTCACAATAAAACATTTTAAAGGTCGGGCTTTATTGTTAAAATTAAATATTAAAAATAAAAAAATATGAATAAATTAAATACTTTAGACTGGGTTGCTTTAGTGTTGGTTATTGTCGGCGGCTTAAACTGGGCTTTGGTCGGTTTATTTAGTTTTGATTTAGTAGCGACGATATTTGGAGATATGTCTGTTTTATCCCGCATTGTTTATGTCTTGGTTGGCTTGTCCGCTGTTTATGTTTTAGCCAGTCTGGGCAAATTAGCCAGAAAATAACTTTTTGGCTAAATAAACGCCGAATATGAATTCGGATATCCGCTCGCCACGCTGGAATAAATTTTAAACTATATTTCTTAGCGTGGTGGGTGGGTAAAAATTTTAACAAAACCTATGAACTACAAACGACTTATAATCTCTCTGGCATTACCGCAATTGGCTGGCATAGTTGGTTCGCTTTTTACTACTTCGGCCATTCCGACTTGGTATGCCACATTACAAAGACCGAGCTTCAGTCCTCCTAATTGGATATTCGGCCCGGCTTGGATTACGCTTTATATCTTAATGGGCATTAGTGTTTATTTAATCTGGCAGAAAGTTGAGAAAAACAAAACAGCCAGAAATGCGATGTGGCTGTTTTGGATTCATTTGTTTTTTAATGCTATCTGGTCAATAATATTCTTTGGTTTGCAAAATCCTGGTCTGGCCTTTGTAAATATTATTATCATTTGGCTTTTGATCATCGCTTTAATGATCAAATTTTGGAAGATCAATCGTTGGGCGACCTATCTCTTGATTCCTTATTTGCTCTGGGTCAGTTTTGCCAGTGTGCTCAATTATTTTATTTGGTATTTGAATTAGCCAGAACTTCAGGCCATTCTCGCACAATATAAAACTTCCAGTAGCCAGAATACTCTTTAATAGCGGTTCTAAACTCGCGTATCACGGAGAGCATAGTAGGGTATAGTGAGGCATAGTGAAGTATAAAACGACTGTTTGTTTATGCGGTTGTTTTTTTGTTTTAATGCGCTGGATGTTGGAATTTTTTTGTGATAAAATTGAATTATGAATTGGTTCATGATTGCGTTAGTAGCCCCTATTTTGTGGGCTGCGACAAACCACATAGATAAGTATTTAATAAATAAGTATTTTAGAAATGGAGGGGTTGGCTCTTTGATTATTTTTTCGTCTTTGATAGGAATATTTGTGCTGCCTTTTATTTTGATAATTCATCCGGCGGTTTTTTCCATTAATCCAATTCTCGCGTTGCTCATTATAGCCAATGGTTCGCTATATGTTCTGGGTTTATTGCCATATCTTTATGCTTTAGCTGAAGATGAGGCCTCAATTGTTGTTCCTTTGTTTCAAACTATTCCTGTTTTCAGCTATGTATTGGCTTTTTTTGTTTTAGGCGAGAGATTGGCAAGCATTCAAATTGTCGCTTCTTTGTTGATTATATTAGGGGCCATAACTTTGTCCTTAGATCTAAATCAGAAAAAGATAAAGTTTAAGAAAAAGGTCTTTTGGTTGATGTTTTTGGCATCTTTCTTAATAGCGCTCAATGGGTTGATTTTTAAATATGTTGCTATTCAAGAAAATTTTTGGACGACAAGTTTTTGGGAGTATATTGGCTTTGCAGTTTTGTCTATTATTTTATTGCTTTTTGTTAGATCATACAGGGAACAGTTTTTATTGGTGGTTAAAAACAATAAAAGGGCTGTCTTGGGATGGAATACAACAAACGAAGTATTAAATATTATTGCGAAAATAATAATGAATTTCGCTACATTGCTCGCACCATTGGCTTTGGTTTGGGTTGTTAACGGGTTTCAGCCATTCTTTGTTTTGTTTTTTGGAATTATTATTACTCTGTTTTTCCCGCGCTTCAGCAAAGAAAATTTATTGAAAAAGCATTTAGCTCAAAAGGTTATAGCGATTTTAATAATATTTATAGGCGTTTATTTGTTGAATGTCTGATTGGCATTACCCAGCCAATGATAGGGAATTTCTCAAAATACCAAGTTCTAACTTCCCTCCAGAGGCCCTCCGGAGGCGGGCAAGCGGGCAAGTGTTCCACCCGCGGAGCCAAGTTTTCAAAAAAATCGCCTTTTGGGCGGTTTTTTGGTTTTAAGATAATGTTTTGTATATTACAATTTGGAATATAATAGAATGGAATATACAATATAAATATAGATATGTCCAAAGCAATTTATTCAAAAGACCATAAATACATTGTTGAGCAATTAAAAAAAGCCCGCAAAGAGGATGGTTTGGAGCAGGTGGAAGTTGCTAAATTACTCGGCAGAACGCAGTCTCATATCTCAAAGATTGAAGCTGGACAGAGGCGGATTGATATTATTCAATTAAAAGAATTTGCGAGGATTTATAAAAAGGATATTGATTATTTTATTAAGTAATATGTCTAAAATTAAAGAAGAATTAGGAGATAAAACAGAGCAAATAAATTATAAGGAGGTTATTGAAGAGTATCCTTGGATTGTTGAGCGAGAACAAAATTGTATTTTGAGCCCGGATAGTGATGGGTTGTTATGTGGTTTATTTATGTCTAATTATCTTGGATGGAAAATAAAAGGATTTTACGATGGCAAAATATTGGTTTTAGACAAAAATGTTTCCGCTAAAGATTGTGTGTTTTTGGATGTTGAGATTTTCAGAAAAGAAATTAAAAGCGTGGGACATCATATGGTTTTATTTAATAAAAATAAAAAGCCAAAAAGTTGGAAAAATTTTGAAAGTTCAATTCAGCCAAATATTTTCAGGGATCATGACGCTTACAATGATTTTCGTTTAAAGTATCCCTTAGCCACGATTCATATGCTAATAGGCATTATTGGATCAAAAATAAAAATAAAAATTTCCACATCGGCAATTTGTCCGTTGCTATATACGGATGGTGTTTTTAAGAATCTTTTTGGATATCCGGAAAATTGTATTGATTGGCTTAAATATCTAAGGGCGAATGAAAAAAATAATTCCCTAAACACACAATCTTTAGCCGAGCATTATTCTATTCACAGTTTAATGACGGCATTAAATGATTTTTTTGAGCAAATTAAAAAAATACATCAAAACAAGAGAGGAAATGATAAAATCAAAATATCTAACTCTAAGGGCGAGCCGATAAACATAGAAGAAAAAAATGGAGCGCTTTCAATCGTTTTAGACGAAAAAAATAAATCTGAACATTTTATCAAAATACTTTCTGGCTTGACTGGCTGGAAGTATAAGAAATTAGATTGGAGTTGGGACAATTTTCAATTAAATAAATTTCGCAAAGGCAGTATTAGGCCTAATAATAGAAATTTTGAGGCCTTAATAAAAAAGAAGCCTATTTCTTGGGCTATGACCAGCGGATTAGCGATAGAATATACACTGGATCCTAAAAATATTCTTCTAAAATAATTTTATGTTTCTGTTTGATTCTTCCCTGACGCGTTTTTTGGCCAAGTCGCAATATTCTTTTGAGATATCAAAACCAATATAGTTTCTTTCTAATTCAATAGCTGCTAACGCAGTTGTTCCGCTTCCAATAAAGGGGTCTATCACGACGCCTTTTTTTGGACAAAAACATTGAATAAAATCAATGGGGATTTTATTTGGAAAAGTAGCTGGATGTTGATGTTTTAGCCGGCTTCCATCGCCGCAAGTCACATAATCCCAAAGAGTTCCTCGGCATTTCATCAGATTTATCGTTACTTTTTTTGAATTTAATGTTTTTCCGTTTGTAAGGCGGGTCGCGCAACCGGTCATTGTTTTCCCGCCATGTTTGGATGGTATTTTAAGATGTTCTTTGTCAAAATATTGCGGTCTCTCTCCTTTTAGGAAAATTGGCATATATTCGTGGTCAACCCTGAATCTTTTAGTCCACCAAGCGCCCTCGCCCCCGTGTTTTTTATAAATAACCGTTTCAAAGAGTTTGAAGCCAATATTGTCGCACCAGTCAATAATTGTTTTAAAAGATGTAAGTGATTTTCCAAAATTTTTTGTTTGGTCCTGAATGACCATTACGGCAATTCCTCCGTCTTTTAGAATACGATAAATTTCTCTGCCTGTAGCGTGTAAATCGTAATCAAATCCGTTGTATTTTCTGATTCCGTCATACGGAGGGGATGTAATTATTAAATCAACTGAATTGTCGGGAAGTTTGCTCATTCCTTCTACGCAGTCCATATATTGAATTGTATTTAGCCATTCCTTAAAAATATTTTGAGATGTTTTTTTCTTTGTAATAATTTTTGATTTGAATTTTTCTTTTAATTCTTCAAAGTTTCGTATAACGCTGACAACTCTTCCTTGAATGGTTAATTCTTTAGTAAAAATTGGCTTAAGATTTTGATTGGCTGGTTGGAGTCGGAATCTATCCTTTTCTTTGTAGATTTTTTTAAGCGTTACTTCGTCATTATTTATTAAGGCGACGACTGTTTCTCCGTTTTTAGCATCTGGCTGTTTTCTGATAACAACGACATCTTTATTAAAAATTCCCTCATCAATCATACTGTCTCCTTGAACGCGCAAGGCAAAATGTTCACCCGACTTAGATAACTGGGATTTTGGCACCTTTATTACCTCTGGAAATTCTATCGCTTCAATTGGCGCGCCAGCGGCGATAGTCCCGAGCAGAGGAATTTCTATTAAATTGGATGATTTTTTGTTTGAAATTTCTATGGACCGCGCGTGGTGACTTAATTTATTAAGATATCCTTTATTTTTCAGCGTCTCTATATGTTGGTGGATGGTGGATTTAGAAGCCAACCCAAAATGCTTTCTTAATTCTTCAAGAGAAGGGGCGTAGTCTTTTTTCTCAATGAATTTTTTAATATAATCAAGAATTTGTTTTTGTTTTTTGGTGAGCATGTTTAATAAATTATAATTATATTATACCGAACATTTACAGAACATTAAAGAGCGTTAATTGTGGATAAGTTAGTTTGATTGGCTATGCGATAATCGGGCAACAAATAGGTAGTATATGGGATTGACTAAGATAATAATTAAGTGGTAAAATTATAGCATAGATGATGCGTAGCCTCCTTCCTTTGTTTTTTTGTCATTCATGATTTCGATTACTCTCGCATAAGTAGCGGTATCAGCACGCCGCAAAAAACGGCGAGAAGGAAGTAGTCGAGCCTTCTTTACTAAGCATTCTTGCTGAGGTAAAGCAAGACAAATATCATGCGACAAAAAAAAGATGCGCCGGGCATGAGGGGTTGTCGATCTCGCAACAAAGATGGTAAATTACGCGATAAGCGCGATGATACCCTTATGGGGACCATTGAGGAGCAGTACGACAGAAACTTTAATGTCAGGTCAGATATGCTTCTTGGGAATTATCTTGAGAAGTATAAAATAAAATCCCTCAACGATCTGATTACAGGTCAATAAGGGATTTTAGGGTAAGGATGGGGCTATTGCCTCATCTTTTTATATTATATAATAAAAACCGAGTATTTAGTAATTGGATTATCCACAACCCCAAATAAGATTAGTACTGCCCAGCGTGTGGAATGTAATTTCTCAAAATGCCAGATTTTAAAAGGTTCTTGGCGCTCTTTTTTATAGTTAATTTGTCACTACATGCGTTTGCGTAAAAACAGAAAATACAAAAAAATAAATAATACCTCCTCCGTTAGCAAATTTTTCATGTTGAAGAGAAAAGTGCGGTCTTTGTTTTGGTTGGGATTTAGCAAGATTAAATATGCTAATCATTTTTTCCTTGATTCTAATATGGTCGTTTCGGGTGAATCGAAATCTGACGGACGGGTGGAAAAACTTCACAGGTATTTTTCAACTTATCTTTTAACTGATGTTGTGGCGAAAGAAGTCCAGGAGTTATTGGATAATGGACGCAATCGCATATTTCTTCGCAGGTACGGAATCGTGAGTTTCCTGAAATTACGCGAGGTTTTCCCGTCTCTGTGTCCCGTCTATTATAATCTCATCAGTTGGATGTATAATCCAGCCAATATTGCGTCTCAAGAATTCGCGTTGCATTTATTGCAGTCTTTGAAATTAAGAGGGCGAACGCTTAGCAGCGTCCATGAAAAATTATACATGAGGTTTATGAGCCGGTTAAAACAAGAATCTGAAAACAATGTCAGCAACCTTACTGGTAAGCCTAAAACGCTTTTGGCTAAAAATATGGATATAAGCGCTTTTCACTATTTCAGAAAGAAAATCAAAAATCGCAATTCGGAGAATCTCCTTAATGATTACAGAAACATTAGTTCAGTTCTGCTGTTCGCTTTGACGAATAAGACGAATGTTGTTTTTGCTACTGCTGATCGCGATTTGTTAGCCATTATTTGGACATTAGCGGAAAGTCTGGCCCAGGGAATAACATTCCACTACTTCATTCTTCCAACACTGACCGATAATGAAAAACATGATATTCTATCCGGCAAAAAAATAACTCGCTTTCTGGATTTCAAAAAATTCAAGGATTATAACGAGGGCGTGTTGGGTGATATTTTAAATCCGTATTGGCAGAAGGATCACATATCATTTAGGGTCAGGCTTTGGGATAATAACGAGAAATGTTTTGTGGAGGATATGGTTGTTAATTTTGACAATATGGGGCGTGAATTAATATTGAACATGCACGGTCCCTTGTCTTGCCCCTACGCGAAGAATAATACACATGGGAACTGGATACATTATCAGTATTGGCCGCCTCCTTTGAAATCACCCAATGTGATTAAAGTTATGTTATGGGGAAAGAAAATCATAAACAGAAAGGACATTTATGTCCCAGACCATATTCATCAGCGAACATGTAGATATGCGATTGACGAAAAGAATGGCAGATTAAAAGAGTATTATGGATTTTGGCTGTGATTTTTTGGAAGTGGACTAAAATTATGAGTTTGTTTCTAATATTACAGGATTAAGTTGATTTTGCCCTAACAAATTGGTTTTAATCTCGTCCAACCAATGGAAGGGGATTTATCAAAATACCAAGCTCTAACTTTGTTCCACCCGCGGAGCATAGTAGGGCATAGTGAGGTATAATAAGACAGAGGTTCTGATGATGTTGCTCACTATTTAGGGTTAAATAAAAAATCGCCTTTTTGGCGGTTTTTTGGTAGAATAAGAAATAAGAAAACCAAAGAAAAGAGCCCTTA
>Ga0180732_1001539_pt1 | contig 13997 bp, 11 predicted proteins | sample KR11_01MetaG_FD_148674 | JGI IMG/M metagenome (GOLD analysis project Ga0180732, IMG submission 148674) | Groundwater microbial communities from the Olkiluoto Island deep subsurface site, Finland - KR11_0.1 MetaG | ecosystem: Environmental > Aquatic > Deep subsurface > Groundwater | place...
GCATCATATCGGTTGAATGAAAAAGGCATCAACCGTCCAATAAAGATAATCTGGTCACGTGAAGAATCAATGGTGGGGCACCATAAACGGCACCCTTACATCATTAAAAACCGTTGGGGAGCCACTAAAGAAGGTAAATTAACCGGAGCGGAGATAGAGATTATCGCAGATGGCGGAGCCTATATTTATACTTCGCCAAAGGTGCTCGGCAATGCTACTATCCTTTGCACAGGCCCTTACAGCATTCCTAACGTGAAAGTGGATTCATACGCTGTTTATACCAATAATATTCCTAACGGGGCGTTTAGAGGCTTTGGAGGGCCACAAGCAGCCTTCTCAGCCGAAATGCAGATGGCTAAACTGGCAGCTAAACTGGGGATTGATCCGGTTGAAATGCGAATTCGCAATTTAATCAAAGAAGGCGAGCCAACTTCAATACAATCGCCATTACCTGCTGGAATTACCATCGAAGAAGCTGTTCAAGTCTGTGCCGAAAAAGCCGGTTGGACAAAAGACGATAAATCGCAATATCGGTATATTGATAAAACTAAGGACGAAAAGTCAACATTACTAAAAGGCATAGGTTTCTCTTGTGGCTATAAAAATATCGGTTTTTCTTTTGGCTATCAAGAAAACTGCTGGGCATCCATAGAACTTTACGGAACATCCCGTATTGAAAAAGTGATTCTAAAACATGCCGGCGCTGAGGTTGGACAGGGAGCGCATTCTGCGTTCATCCAAATGGCAGCACATGGTCTTGATGTTTCACCTGAGATTATTGAATTAGTCGCTTCAGATACCGCATTAACAAATAATGCAGGTAGTGTTAGTGCTTCGCGAATGACCTTTATGGCCGGAAACGCTATAAAAGGCGCAACTGAATTGGCGCTTGAAAAGTGGCAAAATGAAGAAAGGCCGGCCATTGCGGAATTTATATATTTAGCGCCAAAAACCACACCCTTTGATACTGAAACGGGGGCATGTGAACCGAATTTTGCTTATGGTTATGTAGCTGAGGTTGTTGAATGCACGGTGGATTCTGAAACAGGTAAAGTTCAAATACAGAATATCATTTGTGCTGATGATGTAGGTCAGGCTGTAAATCCACAGCAGGTGATTGGACAAATTGAAGGTGGACTTGTTCAAGCAGCAGGTTATGCATTGATGGAAGATTTTATTCAAAAAGACGGCATAACCCTGACGGACAAGTTATCCACTTATTTGATTCCAACTTCAATGGATATACCTGAGAAAATCGATTCCATTATTCTGGAGTATCCGGATAAGGTCGGTCCATGGGGCATCAGGGGTGTTGGTGAGATGCCATTACTTCCGCTCGCACCAGCTTTGGCATGCGCTGTACACAACGCTACCGGTGTGTGGTTTGATGAGTTTCCGCTTACGGCTGAAAGAGTCTACCGGGGATTAACCAAAAAATGACCAGACAAAAAGTAGCCGCCATAATTTTAGCTGCAGGCGGTTCTTCTCGTTTGGGCAGACCAAAGCAACTTTTAGACTGGTTCGGAAAACCATTTGTTAAACACATGGTTGATTTAACACATCAATTGAAATTGGAACCTGTTGTGGTCGTGACAGGCGCTGGCCATAAGGAAGTTGAAGATGCAATAAAAGATGAAAAGGTCTTATTTGCCCATAATGAGGGTTGGCAAAACGGACAGAGTAGTTCAATGAAAGTGGGCTGTAAAGCACTTGAATATCAGCAAATGGATGCACTCATCATTTTTTTATGTGATCAGCCTCAGGTGCCGCAGGAACTAATCGAAAAAATGTTACAAGAAGCGAAGAATGAAGAAGTCGATATTGTTGCCACATCGGTTGTTGGTAAAATTTGCCCACCAACATTGTTCAAATCAAAGTGCATAGAGGGAATAATGTCACTGCAAGGCGACCAGGGTGGGAGAGTTCTACTCAATCGATATAATACACATAAGATAGAATGGCAAGACGATAGATTGTTGCTGGACACTGACACAGAAGAAGATTATTTGAAACTAATATCGGTGTATAATATTTAATTCGTATAGCCATTTATTAATTTATTATTTCCTATTTAAATTTTACAAAAATGATTAGTTTTCAATTTCATCGCTATTGCTTTCCAATTTGCCAGCTTCCATATCTGCAATAACTTGTTTCGCTTCTTCAACCTGAGCAGGGGAGACGATTACATCAACCTGGCCAAGAATTCCAACTGTAAATCCATAAGCGGTGCCAGCAGACTCCTGGTTCAAAAAGGCAGTGATACCAAAAGATTCCAACAATATTTTGACCGATTCTGCCTCGAGCATACCTTCAGCCACATAAACAACTTCTTCACGAATTTTTCTCGGAAACATTAATCATCCTTTTCTCTAAACGTAGCCTTCGCACTTTTAATTCAGATTGCATTACTTTCTTCTTATAACGGATAATGTTCGAATTTTCAAGATTTGCTTCTGCCAAATGAGTCCAGACAAATGCATTGGGCACATCATGCATCTCATGCTCGTAATACTTTGCCAATTCAATGCAGGCCTCAATATCACCGTTATTACCATTGGTTTCCCATAATACTTTTGCTTTTTGCCAACATGCTGTTTTTTTATACAATTTGGCTAACCTAGAATTGATTTCTAGTTTTTTTGATTGCTCTATATCAATTAATTGTAAACAATGTTCATAGATGGTTATGGATTTATTGACTTCTCCAATCACTTCATAAAGTTGACCAATTGCGAAAACGTCCCAACTATGCAATTTACTTGTAAAAAGGTCTTTGTCGAGCATTTGCGTTATAGCAAAGTAGAGGGCAGCCAGAGAAACGATATCCATGGCATTGTGGTAAACAACATTCGCAATTTTTGAAGCATCACCAGAACGTAAATAATTAAAATATATCTCCGGGATCATCCATCCAGGCACTTCGTCTTCAGACCGCGGAATGTTTAATATTTCGATTTCCAGGTCTTTTAAACTGCGGCTGGCCAACCGCTGGCGCCATATTCGCCTGGAAAGGTGCAGCAAATCGAGATGCCCCCATTCCGTAAAGTGGATGGGCAGCCGATTGATGACGTATCGTGATTTCAATAACGGCATATCAAAAGATTTTCCATTAAAAGTAATTACGGCTTCCACATCTGAAGTTTGATTGGCTAATTCGAGCAGCATAGCGGCTTCTTCAGAAGGATCTTCCACCAAAAATTGGGTTAATTTCAATCCTTCATCATCAAAACGAGCAATGCCCACCAAAAACGCCAAAGTTCCCGTTCCGCCTGACAATCCGGTGGTCTCGGTATCCAAAAAAATCATCTTCTTGAGATTATCCACGCCGTTATTCAAGCGGCCTGCTTTATGGATGGACTCCACATTCACCATGTCTTTAAACTCAATAATGCCGTGCATGTATCCATACGGATAAGATTTTTCAACAATAACAACATTCCCCAATTGGTTTTCAATGGTTCTGGCGCCATCTCCGATGTCATCTATCATACTGGTTTTATTAGCTTTTGCCTTTGGAGGAGCAACCTCATTGCCTTTCTTTAATCCAAGGGTATTCAGGCGATCCATCAAAGAAGGCATAAATCGCCTCCATTGATCAATAGATCCACTAAATAGGTTGTTTCTTTCTTGCCGCCCAATCCCATTTCAGCAACCGGACCCACACAGGAAGGGCAGCCATCCTGGCATTCGCATTGATGAACTAATTGCTGACATTTCTCAAGCAGTTCTTGAATCCGATTATTCAACGAACTCGCCAGACCTATCCCAGCAGGGATGCTGTCGTAAATTAAAATTACCGGATTCATATTTGCGAATTTGGCATTTGGATCAGCATATGATCCCAGATCTGAAGGCTCACTCAGCACCAACAAAGGCGCCAGGTTGGACATTAAATACTTTAAACCTGAGAGTGCGCTACGCATGCGGATGTTTAATTCAGCCAGTTTATGGCAGTTTGGACATAATGTGATCAGGTTATCCATTTCATTGGCTTTTTCAACTGACGTGAAACACTTGAAAGGGATTTTATGATGAACATGTAAAAGAGAACTCTCATCACTGCGCCCGCATGATTGGCAGCGGTGATGATCGCGTCGGCGCACAGATTCAGATATTTTTATCCAATCTTTGCCGTAATCATTTGCATCAGATAACCACAAACTTTCAGCCCGCATTTTATTGACGCATTTTTCATTTAGTTCCATCCAAAAACCGGTGGTTTGTAGTTTTTGGGCTGGCAGCTCTAGTGAATCGATACTCAAAACTTCTTTTGATTTATTTTGAATTCGACGATATGCAGTCACTTGTGATGTAACCATAATTTCGCCGTAATGCAGCAAATAGTAATCAGCTTGAGATTGTTTTATCTCTTCTAAAGGCTCAATTTCCTGGGTGATGATCGGCTCAGTAATAAAATCACTTCTATGGTCTGACAATGTGGCTATATTTTTTTCAAGGTCAAGCGTTTTGACGCTAAACGATAAACCATCTTGCAGATAAACCGCACCAGGATGCACCATCCATAATGCAGACGCATAATCCACTTCACCGATGGTTTCAGTTTCATCGTTGTGTTCGTATTGGATTAATACTTTATCCGCCATTGTACTGCGTAGCGAATAATCATTGGAAGGATAGGAATCAGACAACCAATAATACTTGCCTTTCTTGTGCTGCAACATGCCTTCACTGACCAAATAATCGAGGTATTCAACCAATTCATCCCACTTCAAACTTCCGAATTGCTCTCCTTCTGAAAATGGCAGTTCAAAGGCAGCACTTTTGATGTGGGGCAACAATATCAATGGATTGTTTGGGTTGATTAAGGCTTGTTCAAGCGGACGCTCCATTAAGTATTGTGGGTTTCGCGCAAAAAATTGATCCAACGGGTTCATCGAAGTCACCAAAATAGACATCGACGGGTTCTGAGACCTTCCGCTGCGGCCAATGCGTTGTCTCAATGAGCATATTGACCCTGGATAGCCTGCTAAAATAACTGCATCCACACCACCAATATCCACACCGAGTTCCAGTGCGTTGGTAGCAACAGCCAGTTTAATAGTACCGTTTTTGAGACCCTCTTCTATCTCTCGTCTGTCTTTTTTCAAATATCCGCTGCGATATCCACGGATGGTGGATGCCAGAGAAGGATTGACTCCTTTGAGCTCGCGCGTCAGAAGTTCCACAAAGCGCCTGGTGCCGCAAAACACCAATGTCTGCACGTTGTGATAAAGAATTAACGCTGACAGCTTTGAGGAGGTTGCCAAAACACCTTCACGAATTCCCAAATCCTGGTTGATCAAAGGTGGGTTGTAAATGATAAAACTTTTGGCTCCCTTTGGAGAACCATCAACCTCAACCTGGCTGACATTATCTTCAACCAGATTTTGTGCCAATTCAATCGGGTTGGCAATCGTGGCAGAAGTCATGATAAATTGGGGTGTAACGTTGTAGAACTCGCAAACGCGTTTTAACCGTCTGATTAAATTGCCAATGTGCGACCCAAAAACACCCCGATAAAGATGAATTTCATCAATCACGATGTAACGTAAATGTTCAAAGAAATGCGCCCAATTCGTATGATGGGGTAAAATGCCGATATTGAGCATGTCTGGATTCGTCAAGAGAATTCGTGAATGCTGCCTGATTGCACTTCTTTGAGTCGCGGGGGTATCACCATCGTAAACAGCCGCCAAATTAGGATCAAGTATCAGGTTGGTGCCCAGGATAATGTTTGAAAATGATTTCAACTGATCATAAGTTAGCGCTTTTGTCGGAAAAAACAAAAGCGCGGTTGATTGTCCATCATGAAGTAACTGGTTAAGTATTGGAAGTTGGTAACAAATGCTTTTGCCGCTGGCTGTGCCGGTGGTAACCACCACATTTTGTCCATTTTGGATGCGGTTTACCGCGTCGGACTGGTGTGAATAGAGGCCTTTAATGCCCATTTCGTGTAATGATTGTACCAACTTGTGATTAAGCCATTGTGGGAAAGGCAGATAATCAGAGGACCTTACGGCTTGTTCCTGCCAAAAAGAGATATTCTCTCTGAAGAGGGGATTTTTGCGGAGCTGAGAAATCAACGAGTCAAAATTCATATTTATCGTTGCGATGATCCTGATACGGCATTATACTCTGAAAGAAAACTAACAAATTATATTTATCTATTTTAGCACAATATTTCTATAATCTGGAGTACACATGGTCATTCTCATAATTTACGCTGCAGTGGGTGGGTTCATTGGAGTTTTGATCAACTATTTGGCCGATGTTTTGCCGCAAACACGCCGCTTTAGTCAACCGATTTGTCAGCATTGTTCTAAACCTTATTCATTGAAGGGGTACCTGATATCGTTTAAATGCCCAAATTGCAATCACAAACCCCGTACGAGAAACTTTATTGTTCTGATTGCTTCCATCATTGCCGCAGTACTAGTGGGCATCTATCCGCTCATTGGATTGAATTTCTGGCTGACCATCCCTGTAATGATCTTTTTAGGTTTAATCTTGGTAATTGACATTGAACATCACGTGGTTTTGATTGAAACCAGCATCGTGGGGCTGGCGATGTTCTTTTTCTATGGTTGGCTTATGTATAACTGGTCTATGACAGGTTTGCTATTAACTTCAGTGGGTGGTGTGGCTGGTTTCTTACTTATGCTTTTGATCTATTTCTTTGGCATCTTTTTTTCACGAGGTTTGAGTAAAGTACGAAAAGAAGAGATCAAGGAAGCGGGACTTGGTTTTGGAGATGTTTATGCCTGTGCTTTTTTGGGTTTCTTCGTAGGGTGGCCATATGTCATCGGTATGCTGATTATTGCCATCCTGGTCAGCGGTATCTATTCGTTTATTTATATGATTGTCAAAGCCATTAAGAAAGATTACCAGGTGGCAAGCACCATTCCCTATACACCTTTTTTGATTTTGGGTGCCTTGGCCACCTTTTACATTCCGAAACTGCCTATTTCATAATTGGGTTAGCAGCTCACCGTCTATTGCACCTTTATATTGCACAATATTTTGTCTGAATTTAGCGATCAAAATATCAGCCATTTGTTTGTATTTCTCCGGGCTTTCCCAATTCTTAACCGGATTGAGCATCTTCGATGGCACACCAGGAATAATATTCGGAATTTTTAGACCAAATACTGGTTCATATTCCGATGGCGCCTCGTCCAGAATCCCTTTAATCGCAGCGGAAATGATGGCTCGGGTGTAGGGAAGCTTTATCCGTGACCCTATACCGTAAGGTCCGCCGGTCCAGCCAGTATTGACCAACCATACTTTGGAATGATGATCATAGATCTTTTCACGCAGCATATTGGCATATTTGACCGGGCTGAGCGGCATAAAGGGGGCTCCGAAACAAGCCGAGAAGGTTGCCTGTGGTTCGAACCCCAGCCCTCTTTCTGTTCCTGCTAATTTAGCGGTGTAGCCAGATAAAAAATAATAAGCTGCCTGATTCGCATTAAGGCTGGCGATAGGCGGCATCACGCCAAAAGCGTCGGCACTCAAGAAAAAGATGTGCTCTGGATGTCCTCCGACACCGGATTTTACTCTTCGGGCAACATTGTGCAGGGCATAAGCAGCGCGTGTGTTTTCAGTTACGCTTGAATCGGTGAAATCGAGCAAACGAGAATCCGCATCAAAAGTAACATTTTCCAAAACCGAACCAAAACTTTGCGACGCATCCCAAATGATGGGTTCAAGATCTTTTTTGAGATTGATGGTTTTGGCATAACAGCCACCCTCAAAATTAAAAACACCATCCTGCGCCCAACCGTGTTCATCATCCCCAATCAAAAATCGGTCTGGGTCTGAAGAAAGTGTTGTTTTGCCGGTACCTGAAAGGCCAAAAAACAGAGCCGTGTCACCCTGCATGCCTATATTGGCCGAACAATGCATAGGCAATACATTTTCACCAGGCAGTAACCGGTTCATTATGGTAAATACTGCTTTCTTAATCTCGCCTGCGTATTGCGTGTTGCCTATGAGCACAATTCTTTTGACAAAATCAATCAGAATGAAGGTTTTGGTTTTTGTTCCATCAATTTGGGGGTCTGCACAAAAGCTTGGGGCCTGAATAATCGTAAAATCCGGACCGTCTGCGTACATATCGGTACCAGGAATCAACAAATCTCTGGCAAATAATGCTGACCAGGCATATTCTGTGATCAACCGAACCCTGCGTTGATGCTGCGGATTGGACCCGACCAATACATCCTGAATATAAATATTTCTATCCACCAAATGAGAAAAAACTTTATCCAGCAAGTGACCAAATTTTTCAGGTGAAAAGGGTTGGTTTACTTTTCCCCAATCAATCTCTAGATCAGAAGTATCTTGATAATTAACGATGTATTTGTCATTGGGTGACCTGCCGGTAAATTCTCCCGTACTGACCAACAGTGCGCCGGTAGAACTTAAATTAGCCTCTTTATTGATAATTGATTGTTCAATGAGTTGTGGTGCAGATAAATTCCAGTAAGCACTGATTTGACTTTGCTTTCCCAAATATCCGAGATCTAATTCCGTCTTTTGGGGGTCTAGTCGCATTCATTTCTCCTATACTAAAAGGATTTGTTTAATATATAGTGGTACCAGAACCATAAAACATCTGAAGCGGGTTTTCCGAAAACAGAAGAACCTTGATCTTTGATCACCACCAGTGGATTAAAACCCCTGGCGATAAAGCCTTTGACCCAGGCGCGATTAGCACTCGCAATCACGGCAGCATTATAGATCCGCGATTGCAAGTCCAGATCAACAGTGGTTTCAGCAAGTTGGCTGTCTTTATACTCAAGGCATTTGGCGTTGATATCCATGCAGCCATTTAGCGCAATGGACGAAGATGGGTAATTTACGCCAATAATCACAGGTTTTGAATACTGTTGTGCAATTGGCTGAACTAATGAATCCAATGCGATTCCAAAGGTATTGACCATGGCTTGAACGGATAGATCACCCGAATCGACCATGGAGGGTGAAAACAACACATAGAAAGCATCCACGTCTTTTAGCCAGCCAGGCAGCGTGCTGACTTGACTTGGAAGACTTATCACCCCAATGATCGGTCCACTGTAACGCGTACGGAGATCAGTAATCAATTGGCTCCAGTGTTCATCTGCATTTTCAGGTGAATTTGAAGCCTCGCCGTTGATTAGCACACCATTGCTCATGGCCGGGTTCATGTTTGGATCGCCAATAATTAATGCACTGGCATTGGTATGGCTTGCCAGATCTGCATTCTGCATCATGAAGCGGTGATATCTGTCATAAAAGGTTTGCCACCACCCGGCATCCCTTTTACTATTATTCCAAAATTGGTCTGCCACATCAGAATCAGATAAAAGAGGAAAGATTACAGGATTAAGTTGATTGGCACTTATCTGGAGCGCTAAAGCTTGTACATCAGGCGAGAGCAAATCCGTGCCGGGTACTGGTTCAAGCAGCGGTGGATTGACATGAGTGATTGACCAGGTTGGTGACACAATCACCCAATTAGCGCCGGTGCCTCTAATAGCTTCAAGGCCTTGGTTGAGTGAATTCTTCCAAGAAGTAGACAAATGCGGTGTTAATTCAAATCCAGCGATAAAATCCCCGCGCGGGGTTAAGCCGCCGCCATTGGTGTCAACACTGGTTGGTTTGCTGTCCATATCCATGAACTGCCAATTCGTAAGGTTAAAATTGACGATTTGAGGTGTGGGAGTTGCTGCAATTGATCCATCTTGAGATGGGTCAGAAGGAGCAATATCGCATTGATTATTCCGACAAATTCGATATGCAATATGTCCGATCAAATGGGTGGGGGAGTAAAGTGTATAGGTCCATTGATTATCTCCCGTTTTTTGCATTGGTAATGCTTCCATCCATCCAAATGCATTTAATTGGAGAGAAACCTGCTCGTTTGAGGGTGTACTGGCTGGAACACTGACAGTAAACTTGATTTCACCAACATTGGGGGATTGTACTGCTTCGATTCGTTTATGAATGGTCTTGGTTGTGTCTGAAACAAGCAAATCCCGGGTTACAAAATTTCCGCTGCTACTGAGTTCAGAATTCCAGAAACCATCGCCAAAGGAAAATTTGTAACGCAAATCAGTGCCAACCGGTAGGGGTAGGGTCAGCGAATATTCATCTGATGCAGTTTTTATAAAGACTGGTAAGTTTGAAGCTATCATGCTTGATCCAGTACTCAATTCTGCTTCAGCATAACCCAATGAATACAAATTGCTTGCCAACCGTAAAGGCAGCTCAGTGGTGAATCCATCCGGAACCTTGACCACAAAATTAACTTCAGTTGTTTGTCTTTTGGTCAAGCTTAATGAAATCGGGGTTGTTGCTTCTTCAGAGATCACTGCGCCTTGCTGAAAGGTTTCATACGCGCCATCCAGGCTGGCGATCACCACATTCTGTGTCCAAAGCGGCACACCTTCAAGAATAAAAGAACCGTCTGACGCAGAAAGTGTTTGCATGCCGGCTGCATAAATTGCCATATTTGAAATGGGTAAATTAGTTGCCAGATCATATAATTGTCCACGGATGCGGCCAACAGGACCAGAATAGGGTTGATCTGACCAGGCTGCCACTGAATCTTGAATGACCAACGGTCCATTGACAAGCAGCATGCGAAAACGTACCAATGTGTTTTGGGTTGTATGTTCATATATCGTTTGAGCATTTTGACGAAGGAAACGATACTTTACTTTTGCATTGACGATGAGTGGCAGGCGGACAAAATAATCCTGGTCGTTTTGTTTTGCCATTTCATAACGTGTAGGATTGAAATAGACTCCGGTAACATCGTCCAATAATTCAAGTACTAGTTTTTCATCATCTACAAGAGGTGAAGGCAACCGGACTTGAAAAACTACCTCCGCTTTGGGGTAGTTCTCAACGGTTTCAGTAAATGCAATAGATTCGTTGGGTCTTTGAAGCAGACTACTGCAAGCAGTCAGGAGTGTCGTAGCAGGAAGCAAAATTAGAGTAAAAAAGATTACTGTTCGGGTTAGTCGAAAATGAAAATTCATTTCAGTCACTCGTTGATGTCAAGAAGACGTTTGATTATCAGAAAACCGATTCTGTATTTCAGCGAGATGTTCTACCAGGCTTCCTAAAACGCCGTTAACAAAGCGAGATGAACTGTCAGAACCATAAATTTTTGCCAGTTCAATGGCTTCATTAATGGCCACTTTTACAGGGGTCATTTTCGAAACAGCAAATTCCCATAGGGCGATACGTAATATGTTGCGGTCAATAATAGCCACCTGGTCAAGCGGCCACTCAGGCGCATGTGCTGCGATGATATTATCTAGTGTTGGGATGATTGGAACAACACCAACAACGATCTGTCTTGAAAATTCAAGAAGTTGTTCATCAATAGTTTCATCAACAAAACGCGCCTCAAGAGAAACTCCCAGGGGGTGCGCAGTCAGATCGTATTCGTAAAGTACTTGCAAGGCAATACCACGAGCCTTGGTACGAGATTTCATAGGTTTATCTTTTAATCCGAAAAGTCTATATCTTCAACATGAATGTTTACACGACCAACTTCCATGCCAACCATTTCTGAAATGGATCGGGAAACCTGGTTTTGGATTTGTTTGCAAACCTCCCTGACTTTAACATCGTTCTTGAGAATGACACAAATTTCGGTGTATACCATATTGTCTTCTACGGTTATGGCAACGCCATCTGCCAATCCCTTTTTGAACAAAGAATTTATATCCCGGGGAACTGGCGACATGCGGCTTACACCCTCAACACTCATGGTCGCTAAGAGTGCAATCGAAACAAGCACTTCAGGGGAGATGGTTGTCTTACCAATAGGCATTTTAGTTGTATCCATAGTTTCTCCGTTTATTTTTCGCATGGTAATTATAACCCCAATAATCTGCCTGAGAAACGAATGACCACTTATATTAGTTTTTGTATAAATTCGATACAGAGTCTTTTTACCAGGTCCATTTGCTTGTCTAAAAGAATACAATGCGAAGAATCTTCTAGCCAAACCAATTCTTTATCTTCTGAAGAAACTGATTCCATTACTTCCACTGAGCTGATTGGATCAATGGTCTGGTCAAGTTTTCCTTGAAAAACCATGATAGGCTGACGAATTTCTGAAAGCCGATGCCTAATAATCTTCTGAAATTTATGAAGTTGGGCAGCAGCTTTGAGTGGAACCGCATTGAAACCTTGCCACGGACTACTTAAATCAATATTTGATTTGTATTTGAACTTCACAAATGGCCAGAAAAATCGCGCTTGCCAAAGGTTGTGAATATTAAGCGCTGGTGCAAAAACCAATATGCCATTGATTTCGGGGTGTTGCGCTGCAAGCCAGAGCGTGCAGAGTCCTCCCATGGATTCACCAATTACTACAACCCTGTCGAATTTCAGTTGTAACTCTTGGTAAGTGTTTTCGACTGCGGCTATCCAGTCTGCATAATTTGTGTGCATCAATTCGTCAGGCGATACACCATGACCGGGTAAAAGCGGACCCGCAACAGTATATCCCTGGTCATTAAAGAATTTTGCCAATGGCCGCACTTCAACGGTGGTGGCAGTGAACCCGTGAAGTAGCATTATTGCAGTCGCTTGATCGGGTTTGCCTGGCCAATAAAAAGAACCACCCTCAGATTCTGGATTTTGGAAAATCGGTGATTTATGCATGTTCATAATTATCCTCCGCGCAATTGTGGAATGGTGGCGGTAGCATAAGGCACAATTGCTATCCGGGGTGGGGTTGAAAATGATCCGATTACCTTATCAATCGAAGCTTGCAGATTATCAACCTTCAAGAGCAGTAATTCTTTCATGATTGAATCAGAAATGTCTGTAATAATTTGAAAATTTATCCGGCTGGCGATTAATGCAAATTGAAAAGCCTTATGCGGGCCGACACGAAATCCACACGAAATCAATTTATCACGCGCTTCAGAGTGGCTGGTAACACCTTTCATAAAATCAACATAACTTTGACTGCCGACGCCTTCATTACAAGCTGCAGCTAACAATACCGTGCCGCCATCTTTGCAAAAGAGGGATGCATGCGTTAACGCTTTTTGAGCTTGATAGAGATTGATATCTTTTGGATAACCTCCGGCTGATGCAATGACAAGATCATAGGTTTTGTCAATCACAGTGAGACCGGTCTCTCTAATCACTTTAATTCCAGCCAGGATGACCTCTTTTGGATGTCCGAGAAAGACATGCAGAATTTCTTTCTTTTCATTCAGAATAGCATTTAATGCCAGATCAACGCCAATAAGCTGACCAATTTCTTCGATATCCTGCCTCAAGGGATTGTCTTCATAAAGCCCGACACAACTTTTAGCATCCTGGAGCAGGGCATGATTATGGTTGATGGTTTTACGACCGCTGACACCAATGGATGCACTCTTATAACCACCAGAAAAGCCGGCAAAATGGTGGGGCTCAATATCACCGACCACAATTTTGAGGTCAGCTTTATCATAGAGCGAATTTACAAAAACAGGTGTGCCTCGCGATGTGGTGCCCTTAAAGGTCAAATTGGAATCATCATCACAATTATGAGAAATTACCTTGAATTCTTTTATTGTTTCAGGGCTCAAGAGCATCTCAAATTCATATTCAGGCATAGGTATATGCGTGCCTGTGGCAATAATAATTAGAATATTTTCCTTTTTTACACCCAATTCCAACAGCCTTTTTAAAAGTGGGGGAAAGAGCAGATTATTGGGTACAGGTCTTGTTTTGTCATTAATTGTGATCGCAACTGTTGTGTTTCTATCAATAATAGAAGGAAATTTAAATTTAATAACGAGGTTTCGTATAGCTGATTTAATATCCAGGAAATTTTTGGTGTTTGAGATCAGATCTGCAGGTAAATAGAGGTCTACAGTCAAATCTTCACTTAATTCAATTTCCAATATGGATTTCCCATAGGGCAGGGCGTATGTGTGAGTCATTTTGATCCTGTATTAGTTTTTTTCGTCACATTGGCAAATCGC
>Ga0180732_1001540_pt1 | contig 13996 bp, 24 predicted proteins | sample KR11_01MetaG_FD_148674 | JGI IMG/M metagenome (GOLD analysis project Ga0180732, IMG submission 148674) | Groundwater microbial communities from the Olkiluoto Island deep subsurface site, Finland - KR11_0.1 MetaG | ecosystem: Environmental > Aquatic > Deep subsurface > Groundwater | place...
TATCGTTGACAGATTTTTGGTGCAGTGAGGAGGGTGAAGAAGTACGTCAGAAATTGTCGGTATGGCGTGCTGGGTATAAGTCTAATGAGGTAACGAAGCAAAAGATAAAGGCATCAATGAAAGCGAATTGGAGGGACCCCGATTTTGCAAGGCGAATGGTCGAAAGTTGGAATAGAAAGCCAAATGAAACTGAACTTCAGCTGCAGTCTGTTCTTGATGCTTACTTTCCTGATGAGTGGGATTACGTGGGTGATGGTCAAGTTGTTTTGGGTGGAAGAATTCCCGACTTCATTAACATAGATGGCAAGAAACAGATTATTGAGGTATTTGGTGTCTATTGGCATGACCCAGATTTATTTCCAAACAGGCCTAGCGAAGTTGAGTTGATTGTTCATTATAAACTGTTTGGTTTCGACTGTTTGGTTTTGTGGGAGTATGATGTATGGGATGGTGTGGAGGTTTCTAAAAGAATATGGGAGTATTTTAGTGTTAGGAGGTAAGCGGTAATGAGTATGCGAGAAACTAGTTCACGTACTAAAGAGTGGATGAAGGAACACAAAGAGGAGGTCGCGAAGGTTCAGGCGAAGTATGTTGAGTATAGGGCTGCTCCTCTTGATTCGTTGCTGGAGTTGGCGTTTGAAGTGGATGCTGACCTTTCTAAGGTCAAGGAGATGTTGATAGCTAAGATAATTGCTACTGAGAGTACCCGATGATTGTTGGTGCAAACAAACTTGTGTATACACAAAAGGAATCCTAATCTGATGTGCTTGAAAAGTGGAGAGACTTTGGGGTATATTTAAGGTATAAAATGAAGAGTAAAGGAAATGTGGAAGTGCAAAGTACATTACTGAGTCAGAAGTCGCGTGTAGAGAGACTGCGAGAAATTGTGGATGCGGTGAGGAAGGGTGTGAGGTTTTCAGCTTTCAGTCTCGCTGTGAAATATGATATTTCGATTAACGTCGTGTATCGCGATATAAAGACACTCCGTGAAGAGGGCTTGATACCAGAGGATTTTGCGTTCGCAAAAAAGGAGAGAAGGTAAAATGTTCCCTCTTTGGTTGACAATCACAATAGCAGTGGTTGTTGCTGTGATAATCATTGTTGTGAGGCTTAAGGGTTAGAGATGAATCGCATTATTTGTGTTCTGTTGGTGGTCGTGTTTTTGGCTGGTGCAGGTGTTGGATACTTTTTGCCATGTAGGTCATTGGAACCGACTAATCTAGACCCTTATATTGAGGGGCTCTTTGAGTCGGGGAAGGGTGGTATGATTATTCTGACTCCAGGGGAATACAAGTCTTCAATCATCTACGGTTCGAAAGGTCTTATTAGGTGGGGAGAGAACGATGAGTGATAAGTTTAATTGCATTGTTTATGGTGAGAGCGGAGTTGGTAAAACTCCATTCTGCGGGACTCTTGCAGCTTACGAGAAGACTTCTCCGTGTTTACTTCTAGATGTTGATATGGGTTCGATGAGCTTGGATAACATGAAGCCTAGGCCTACAGTAGTACCTTTAGAGAACTTCGACGACCTCGAGAAGATACAGTCGTTGATTGCGAAGAGTGAGTGGGAAAAGCTCGCTGAGGGCCTCTCCAAAAGAGCTAACTTTGAAGTACCAGTGCTGGAGTACAAATCTCTTGTTATTGATTCTGGTACTGAGATTGAGTATTATCTTCGTCGTTCTATAGTTTCTGCAGACGATAGGCAAGAAGGTATTCCTGACCAGCCACATTACTTGAAGACGCAGGAGAAGTTTCGTAGTCTCTATCGGAAGCTCAGAAACTTGCCTATCACTGTAGTAATGACTGCGGGTGTTCGAGAGCTTAAGGAGGAGTCTACTGGCGTGGTTAAGAGGTTTCCCGACTTTCAGCCTTCCTTATGTCACGACCTTATTCGTATGACGGACCTGGTTTTGTTTATGGGTGCTGTCTCTGAGGGTACGGGTAAAGATTTGAAGTGGGAGCGTCACTTGATTGCGTCTTTGTCGCGTCGCTTTGTAGCACGTGACAGAAGTCAAAAGCTTCAACATTTAGTACAGGCCGAGAAATTTTACTTCAAGGACATAGGGGATAAGGTGTTAGGTGACTGAGCCGTATAGATGTCCTCATTGCGGAAAAGTAATTGAAGAGGTGAGCGTAATTATGCTAACCTGGAGGAGAGTGTTGGTGTCCGCAGGTTTGGGAATTGGGAGTGGTTTACTTGTCTACCCTCTGGTGCAGGGTTCTTGGGTAGGTGTGGTAGGTGCTTTCATTGTTGGATTCATCATCGTGTTTCTGGTGACGAAGGAGAAGCGGACTTGAGTGTGTGGTCTGTATTCTCAATAATAGTAGCGTATATTTGTTTTGTGCTGGGTTGCATATTGTCAATTCGATGGTTGTTTAGAAATGACAAGGAAGTTTGAAGCTTGCTGGAGTGTCGGAACAAGACGATAAGCGTGAGTGCTCGAATCTTTGCCCCACTGAGTAATCAGTCTAGCCGAGAGTGCCTCGACTTTGAAGGTTGAGGATGGTAAAGAGGAGCTTGCTCCTCGTGGCTTTAAGGGGAGCTTCCCAAGTTGGTAGCAGAGCCGTCTGGACTTGGGACTAGACGAGAATGAAGCCAGTAAAGAGCACAGTGCAGGGATGAGAGAGTCCTGTCTCCAGCAAGTTTAGCTGCTATTGTCGTAGGAGGTTTAGTATGAAGAAGTTTCTAGTAATCGGTTTCTTTTATCTGGGTCCTGCTTTCATTTTCACAGGTGCTGTGCTTAGAGCGATGCCACTTGTGTGCGTAGGTATGGGTATAATGTTTTTACTTTTGTCTTTAGTATTGGTACAAGTGGTGCTTGGAAGAAAAGTTCTTATTAGTTAGAGGCCTATCTGACCCTGAAGGTCAGTTTCGATAAACACAGTTCTTGGTTACGCGGTGTCGCTTAGTAACGTAGTAGGTGGCTAAAGCGGCTGGTAGGAGTCGGAACCAAGCCAAGGCTCGTAAGGGCTAGAGGACGCTAAGGACTGTGAATCCCGAGAAGGTGGTGTAGATGAGATGAAAATCGATTTTGCAGACGCTGAAGTAAGGGAATTCGAACCTTTACCAACCGGCAGACATCTGACTAAGTGTACTGCTGCCGACTTTGTGGCTGAGTCAGCCCGAAGTGGTGAGCCCGCGGTAGCTTGGCAGTTTACTGTCGATGGTAGTGAGTACGACAGTCGCATCGGTTTTCTGAACACCTCACTGCAACCTCAGTCTCTTTGGTCTACTCAGAGGGTTATGATGGCTCTTGGCATGTCTAAGGAAGACGTCGATGCCCTTAATTGGGACACCGATAGTCCCGAAGGCATCCAGGAGGACCTGAATGAACTTCTAGAGCGCCCGGCCGTCATCGTGATTGGTCACGAGACGTACGAGGGGACCAAGAGACAGAGGGTACGTCGGGTACTGAGTGCAGAAGGTGTGGCGAAAGCTCCTTTCTAACCTAAGCACGTAAGTGTTTGGGTTAGTTGACTGAAGGGTTGGGTAGGTCGCATTTGTATTTAGGAGGTAGCATTTGAATGTATAAGTATAACAAGACTTCGAGGGTTGCTGTGATTTTCTTGGGTGTGTTTCTTTTGGCTGCAGGGGTCTGTCTTCCTTTGGTATTTCCTGGGTTTGACAGCATTGTTGGGGGTTCGGTGGCGGCGGTTATGGGTTTGTCGACGTTGGTTCTATTCGCTCCGAAGAGGTTCTGGATTTCAAAGAGGGGCTAATATGGAGCAAGAGGAGACTGAATACATTTACTTCCCAATATTTAGGAAATTGCTCTGTGCGTTTATGGGGCATAGATGGCATATCTACGACCAAGGTGACGACTACACAAAACGGGTATGCTTGCGATGTACTAGAGCAGAGGCAGTCATAATTGTAGGTGAAAAGTGAAGGTTGAGTTAGCGGATACTTCTAGGGCCCAATATTCTGGGAAACATCTAACAACGCAGGTGTCAGTGACCGGTAAGGCCTCAGTACCTTTTATCATACCAAAGAGAGTAGGTTTTGGATGTAGTGATGTTTCACCGTCTAATCGTTGCTCTCTGTGTAGATTTGCGGACTCTCGTAGTGGCGAAGTGGAGATTACTGCGAAGTCTCGAAACATACTGGAGATTCTTGGTAAAGCAGATAGTACGGTCACTAAATCCTTGAGACACTGGATGAATGTCTGTGATGATTGTCACATCGAGGTGCTCTCTACACAGAATGTGGAGGAACTTCGAGTGTCCCCAAATGTGAGTACGTTCCTACCTAACGCGGAATACGTTAGCAGAGAATGTTATTACTTAGGTCATGGATTGCGCCCTAACAGGCCCTACGAAATAAGTTGTTACGTTTATCCCTCTCCTATAGACCAACGTGCTGTGTTGGTGGCAGATAAGGCAGAGCCGCTTCGTGACCAGATTGAAGAATTCGGCTTTGACAAAGTTAGGGACTCTTTAGAAATCTTTCGGGGGAAACCCAAAGACGTGTTCAAAGCAGTATATGACGATTTCGCATCGAATGTTCACCGAATCGTAGGTCGCTACGCGTTGCAGGTAGCATTTGATTTGTGCTTTCACTCAGTTATCCAGTTTACGTTCCAGGACGTGTTATTGAGGAAGGGTTGGGTTGAAGGTTTCATTTTAGGTGATTCGGGCCAGGGAAAGACAGAGATGTCGCTACATCTTCTTGATTATTACCATTTGGGGGACAGAGTTCAGGGAGAGGGTAGCTCTACTGCTGGTTTGATTGGTGGGTTAGAACGTCTGGGTGATAGATGGATTTTAGTCTGGGGTAGGATACCTCAAATGGACAGACGTCTCTTAATCATAGACGAGTTTAGCGGCGTAAGCGAAGACGATATAGCTAAGATGTCTGACATTCGAAGTACGGGTATTGCTGAAATAACAAAGATACGTACCGAGCGTGCCAGTGCTCGGACGCGTTTGATGATGATGTCTAATACCCGTGATGGGCGGCCTCTAGGTGCATATAATACAGGTGTTGAAGCGATACGAAGTGTGTTCAGTCATGCCGAAGACGTTCGCCGTCTCGAATTTGCTATATGCGTAGCTACTGGTGAAGTAACTACCGATGAGCTGAACAGAGAGCGTGATTTAGTAGAGCATCGATACACTAACGAAGCTTGCAGGAATTTAATTTTGTGGGCATGGTCACGGGCTCCCGAAGATGTTGTTTTTGCAGATGATGTAGAGGAGCTAATACTTCGGGAGTCCGTGACTTTGTCTGACAAATACAGTGCGAGCATTCCTCTCGTTGAGCCCGCAGATATGAGGCTCAAACTTGCAAGAATGGCAGTGTCCTGTGCCTGTAGATGCTTCAGCTGCAATGACGAAGGTAAAGTTGTGGTACTTCCTGAACATGTGCAGTTTGTTGTTGACTTTTTGAAGCGATGCTACGATTCGCCCTATATGGCATATGACTTGTACTCCGACCGTGCTGAGAAGGAGTCAGTTTTTAGTACTAACGGTGAGTTTGAACGTGCAGTAGCTGAGTTGTACAAACTTCCTAACTGGAGGGAAGCTGTTGACATTTTGAGCAGGCTTGGAAATCCTTTCAGAATGTATGAAATTCAGGAACAGCTGGGCTTGGACCCTTGGGATGCTAAGGAGATTATTCATTTCTTAAGTCGTTATCAAATGGTGAAGACCCTTCCAGCGGGCTTTCAAAAGCAGGCTAAACTAAATGCGTTTCTTCGTTTATTGGGGGATGTGTAAGTGGGTGTTACGTGCCTACTTTGTGGCAGAGAATTTGATGCGGTGACTAATACGCACCTTAAATCTGAGCACGGTATTACTGTAGCCGACTATCGCAAGATGTTTCCTAGTGCTGACTTGATGAGCGAAGAAATTAAACAGAGGATAGTTGACTCACTTGAAGGGCGTGTAGTGAGTGAAGAGACCAGACAAAAGCTGTCTGAGTCAAACAAGGGTAATACGAGTGCTTTGGGCTTTCGGCAAACAGAGGAAGCTAAGCAGAGAATGTCTGAGTCAAAGAAGGGTCGTGAAGTGAGCGAAGAGACGAGGCAGAAACTTTCGGCGAGTTTGTTAGGCAGGGTAGCAAGTGAGGAAACAAAACGGCAAAGGTCTGAGTCGCAAAAGGAACTTTGGAGAGACTCTGAGTATGCACGAATGATGTCGGAGGTACATAAAGAGAATTGGAAGAACCCCGAATTTGCGAGACGAATGGTCGAGGCTCAGAATAGAAAGCCTAATGGACCTGAACTTCAACTTCAGTCTATTCTAGATAAACGTTACTCGAATGAGTGGAAATATGTAGGCGATGGTACGTTCAGGTTAGGCGGTAAAAATCCCGATTTTATGAACGTAAACGGTAAGAAGTGTCTCATTGAGATATTTGGATATTATTGGCATGACTCGAGTTACTTTCCTAATCGTCCATCCGAAGAAGAGTTGATAGCACACTACAAGAGTTACGGGTTTGATTGCATAGTCTTTTGGGAGTATGATGTATACAACGAGGAGGAAGTTGTCGAACGAATGAAGAGGACGTTTGGATGATACAGACGCTCCCTGTTGGGTACCGAAAATTAGCGAAGTTAAATGTGTTCTTGAGAGGAGTAGCGAAGTGAAACGACTTCTAATATGTTTGTTGTTGTGCTTGCTCTTGTTGTCGGGATGTTCTGGGCCTGCATTGCCGAGTGCAGAAGAAGTTCCCTACAGAATAGCCATTTATGGAGAAGTGAACAGATTTGTCTATTGCGATAACTACGAGCTGGGTTCTAGTGTAGTTGTGAAAGGGTTTTGGGAGTACAATAAGGCAGTCTTCAAACCTGGATATGTCTATCGAGATAAACTGCTTATAATCGATGCCAGCATTGTTGAGATTGAAGATAGAAGAAAGGTAGAATAACTTAAGGGGGGTACCGAAATGTTCATAATTGTTGAGGGTCGAAATCATTGTAAAGCTGAGGTAGAGTTCGTGGAGGAGTTCAAGAGAGAGGTAGAGGGAGAGTGTGGAGTCGAGGGTCTGGGTTTCCTAGAAGGTTCGCAAGCGTTTCTAGCATACACCCGGACTAAGCCTGTAGAAGTCGACTTCCTGTTTGTTAGTGGCATTTCGTCGTTGATAGACAGCAGGTCCTCAATGAGCAAGGAGAACCGTGAGGCGTGTTACTGGTTTGTAGAACACAGGAAGGTCGAGACAGAGAGCATCGCACTGAGCGACATTTTTGCTTTCGACGACATCGATGCGCGGATTCGAAGGTTAATTACTCATCGTATCCGTGTAACCGGCGACAAGGGTGATGTGCGTTACAGGGTTCTAAGTCTTAATGTTGGTCGCACCGAAGGTGGCAAGTTGGATGAGCGTCCGATTCTAGAAGCAATTGAGGCGTCGAATAGGTCTCTTACACCTGAGGAGATAGAGCAGCGAGAAAAGGAGTTCGAGAAGGTTTTCGGAGAGGAGTGAATCGCGAGGGAGGAAAGGCTATGGCCAAAATATATGTCGACGGTAATCTAAAAGAAGTTTGCTGTGTAGCTGCAAGCGATATTGGTGTATTATCGAGAAAGGTTAGCCGAGCACCAATTGATGGCGAGAACACAAACAATGTGGCTGAGTATCGTGCAGTCTTGTTTGGCTTGTACAAGCATCCGGAGGCAACTGAGGTGTGCTCGGACAGTCGGTTGGTCGTTAAACAGCTGAACGGTAAGTACGCAGTCAAGAGTCAAGGCCTTTTGCCTTATTGGCTCAGAGTGAAAACAAGAGTTGAGAAGCTTGGTCATGATGTTGAGTTCATTTGGGTACCAAGAGGTGAGAATCCCGCTGGGAGGATTTTGAAATGAGTAGAGTATTTTTAGCCTGTAGCATTATCACTGCGATGCTCACCGTATGCATCGGAGTTGCGTGGCTTTGGCCGGGTTCTACTCTTTCGTTTAGACCATTTGAAGGCACACTGACCCTGGCAGTGGGTCTGTATGTCTTGGGGTACATAGGTTGTAGAGTTTGCAAGAAACGGAGCGTGTTGGATGAATAAGAAATGTGTAGTTCTTCTTTCGGGCGGAATCGATAGTACCGTTCTCATGTACTCGCTAATCGCAGACTACGAGGTTTGGCCATTAACGATTTCGTATGGACAGAGACATCACAGAGAAGTAATTGCTGCTCGTAATGTCTGTGAATCGAGAGGAGATTGGCTCTTGAAGCGATGGAAGTATGTAGACTTGAGTAATCTTCGTTCCATTCTTCCTTCGGCTCTTACTGGCGTAGGTGAGGTACTAGAGGGTAAGTACGACAGAGAGACAATGTCACAAACTGTTGTACCAAACCGGAATATGATATTCCTAGCTGTTGCAGCTGGCTACGCCGAAGGGTTAGGTGCTGGATATGTTGCTTATGCTGCTCATACTGAGGACCACTACCTTTATCCGGACTGCAGACCAGAATTTATTGACTCCGTAGGTGAAACCATTAAGTTAGCTACTGATGGTAAGGTTAAATTGATTGAGCCATTCACATATAAGACTAAGGCTGACATCGTCACTCTGGGTAAGAAGCTCAGTGTTCCTTTCAAGAAGACGTACTCGTGCTATCAAGGAGGAGAGCTTCATTGTGGGGTGTGCAGTACGTGTTTGGAACGGAAGAAGGCTTTCGTACAAGCGAAGGTTGAGGACCCTACGGAATACAATTGTTAGGAGTCAATATGGGCTTATTCAAAAGGAGACGGTTGGCCGTAGTTACTGAGTTGAAGTGTCCTGTGGCAGGGTGTCTCTTCACTTGCAGTGACCCTATGACTTTGAAGAGGCACACAGACTGGAAACATCCTGAATTAGCAAAGGAGGTAGCGAAATGATTGTACATGATGAGTCGACGCTAGATGAAGCTCTTCAAATGCTCGAGTCACAAGGTCCTGTTTGCTACTCTGACCAATATGCGCTTGTTACAGTTACGACACCGGAAACCTTGGAGATGCTGTGCAGAAGAGCATTCGACCGCAATGACATTGCGATTGTAGCTCCTCGTGGAAAGGAACACGAGATGGAGGTTCATTCGAGGGTGCTTCCAAGGATACGAAAGGAACGTGCAGAGGAAGAGAAGAGGAGAATCAAGGAATGGGTAAGGGAGCATCCTGATGAGGTAGCGAAGTTCGAAAGGAAAATGTAGTGAGCAGACAGAGAAGGTTCTGGCTAAAGTTCTTGTTGTTTGCAGATCAACGTAGAAGCGTCGCAGTCTACTTGCGCTACCGTGGACTGACAATGAGAGATGTTACGTTGCGTGGAGGCGACTTAAGGGGAATGTTTAGTTGATGCTTGATGAGGGGGTATGATATCTTAAAGGAGCGGATTGCAGAAGAAGTTATACAGCCAGGGTACATGAACTGGTGGAGGGCAAGTGAGGCCGGAGCTTGTGAAGTACTTTTGTGGCACACGAAAATGAGACACAAGTCTTTGCCGATAGGTGGAAGAGTTCGACATTTACTAGAGGATGGAAATGTGCACGAACGTGATATCGCGGAGCGGCTGGTTCGATGTGGCTTTGATGTACGTAACACGTGCTTGGATGGTCAAGCAGAGCTTGTAGTATCGAGGAAGCCACACGTGGTAGGACATCCTGACGGTTTTGTTACTAACCCTTACCCTTACAATGATGAAGGCTACGATTATGTTGAGGATGGTTTTGACTACACTTGCTCGGAATACCTATTAGAAATCACTGCTCCAAGTCACTTTAATTTCCTGCGTTTACAGAGGCTTCATGCTAAGGAGGTTTTGTGGCAGAAATATGTTCAGATTCACATGTATCTGCATGCGTCTAAGCTGTCCTCAGCTATACTCATTGCTAAGAATAAAAATACTTCCGAACTGTATGAAGAAGGTATTGCGTACGACGCCAAATTAGTGTCTGACACCTTCGATAAGTTGAGCAGAATAGACGAAGGTAAGGTGCCAGACTATCGGTGTGATGATTGGCGACGAAATTACTGCCGTTACAGACATTTGTGCTTTGGGGTTGAAGAGACAGTTACTCTTTTAGGTAGTGACATTCTTCGAGGAGAAAGTTTAGCTGAGGCTGAACATTTGATAGAGGTGGCAGAAGTCTGGAAGAAGGGTAAACTGCTAAAAGTAGAGGGTGAAGAGCTGGTAGATGACTCACGGGAGCAGTTTGCAGAAATAATAAGGGAATATGGATGCAGGGGGTTGACTGTCAACGATGTTAAGGCTCTAATGATTGGAGCTGGTACTAACCGAAGGACTGACTACGACTTGCTGCGACAGAGGTATCCTGTAGTTTACAGTGAGGTTGTTGCAGAGTCAGTTAGAGGTGCGTATGTGCGGGTGTCCGATTGAGGTGTGAAGTATGTTACCAGAAGAGCTAGCTGGGTCTATGATTCAGGAGGGCTTCGTTAGATATATGACTCGCAAAGAAGAACGAGAACATCCTGGTATGGGTGGAAGAGTAGTTAAGGATGTGGAGGGTGGAGAAGTGATAACTATCCGTAGGGGGACTGTCTCCGGAAGTAGTTGGAAGAGTTATCGGACACGAACTGGGACATATTAAGTCTTCAGTTCAGAGAAAAAAGTATGGAGACCCAGACTACATAAAGAATTACTTGCTCGATGAACTGACAGCTGACTACTTCGCTTTGGGTTTCGACCCCAGCGATTCTCTTCGTAGGAGAGCTATTCAGCGCAGGAAAGTTGAGGCGAGGGATGTTTGGGAACTCTCTGAAGAGGAGATACGTGTTATAGAGGAGGAGGCGATGAGGATTAGTGGATATAGTGGAGTGTCTGATTGATGTTTTGTCCATATGAGAAATGTTCACACTACAATACAACAACTAAGTACTCGAGGAAGTGCTATTACGAGCCACAATGCTGGCGTGGATACTTTGATATGCTAATTGAACTACTTAGATTGAGGTTTAAGAAGAATGAGAGTAATAAATCGATTGAGGAATCCGGGCGAAATACGAAGCGTTCGATTGGAACCAGAGAAGGTAACGGTTCGAACAGCTAACGGCGAAGTGATTATGTACGAAAGGGTCGAGGACAAAAGTGAGCAAGGGACTAAACATGCTGAGTTTTTGGAGAGAAGACGAAGAGAACTAAAATGAGTATTAAGTGCTTGCTCTGTGGTAAGGAATTTGGTGCGGTGACTTGGATGCACCTTAAGCATACACATGACATTACCCTGGATGATTATCGTGAAATGTTTCCTGGTGCTGAGCTATTAAGTGAGGAAACGAGGCACTTGCTGTCGGAGGTAATGACCGACGAGTTAATACAGCAGATATCCACTAAAGTGTCAGAATCGATGATAGAGAATTGGAAGAGTCCCGAATACGCGAAGCGGATGTCCGAGTCACATACGGGTTGGCATCACAGTGAAGAGTCAACTAGGAGACGCTCCGAGTCTATGACTGAGGTGTGGAAGAACCCTGAGTTCAAGCAGTTGATGTCGAAGGTGCATTTGGGTCATGATGTAAGTGAAGGAGCTAGACACTTGATGTCTGAGGCAGCTGTAGAGCGTTGGAAAGACGCAGAGTACGCAAAGTGCGTATCCGAGGGTATTTCGAAAGCGTTAAGAGAACGTTGGAAGGACCCAGAATTTGCACGATACATGGCTCAAGCGCAGCACAGAAAGCCCAACGGTCCCGAACTTCAACTCTTGTCTGTCCTTGATAAGCACTTCCCCGGGGAGTGGAAGTATGTAGGAGATAATCAGTTTGGAGTTGAAGGACGGTATCCAGACTTCGTCAATGTGAATGGGAAGAAACAAGTTATCGAGGTGTTTGGTTATTATTGGCATTTGTGTCAACCAAATAGGCTGACTGAAGAGGAGCTAATAGCTCATTATAGGGAGTATGGATTTGAATGCCTGGTCTTTTGGGAGTACGATGTGTATGATGGGGACGAAGTTGTAAGCAGAATTTTACAGTTGCAGGAGAGTAGAAAATGAAGATGACGGTTTGCAAGAGGACATCCTTCGACGCCGCCCATTACCTTCCCAATTATCCCGGTAAGTGTGCCAACATGCATGGACACCATTGGGAGGTCGAGTTAGGTGTGAGTGGTGAAGTAGACTCAGAAACCGGAATGGTAGTTGACTTCGTTAGGCTTAGTGACTTTCTCAAAGAGAAAGTAGTTGATAGATTCGACCATACTCTGGTTAATGATGTAATAGAGAATCCTACTGCCGAGAACATTGCTGGTAGAATAAAGTTGTCGTGGGACCTTTGGAGAGATGAGAATTGCCTGGCAGTGGAATTGAACTTCATCAGAGTTTGGGAGACGCCTGACTCCTATGCGGAGCTGAGAGCATGAAAGTGACAGCTAAAGCTGTGTCCACAGACAAAGAGAAGAGTTATTGGAAGCATCTAGTGGAACTCTGGAGTTTGGGTGACGATAGTTGGCTTATGGTGCCACCTTTGTGTCTCATTACTGTGCCAATTGGACTGTTTGTTACAGCAGCTTTTACCTGGAGCTACGTTAAGTGCAGAAGAGCTGGTAAGCCCCTACCAGAGAATTGGAGTTGATGCATTATGAAAGCAGTCTCTAAACTTAGTTCTAGTGCTCAAACATTCCTTTGTAAGCGCTACCTACGAAGAGGTGATGCCTTTCCTGTGTGTTCCCATTGTAACGAGAAGCATGAGAGTGTTGAGGAGATGTTTGAGAGGGCTTCGTTTGGTAACGAAGACTTCTACAATCTACTTGCGAGTCTAGACTTTTTGCCTAACTCTCCAACCTTATTTAATGCAGATGGCACAGGTACCCTTTCTGCATGTTTCAAATTCGATGTGCAGGACTCAATGGACTCGATTCTTGATGTTGGACGTAAGAGTGCTCTTGTACAGAAGTGGGGTGGAGGTGTTGGCTACTGTTTGTCTGAGCTCAGACCGAAGGGTGCACACATTAGGTCAACACATGGTAAAGCCTGTGGACCTATTGCAGTTATGAAGTATTATCAAGCAATTGCCGAGATGATTACTCAGGGTGGTAAGCGTGAAGGTGCACAGATGGCTATTCTTCATTGTGACCACGACGATATTGAAGAGTTTATTCATTGTAAGGAGGTTGAGGGTGTCTTGGACACTTTCAACATTTCAGTTGCTATGACCGACAGCTTTATGGAGATGGCTATAATGGGTAAGGAGCGAGAGAGTAAGCTGTTCGATGAAATTGTCAAGAACGCTTGGAATAATGGTGACCCAGGATTGTACTTTATTGATACCGCCGAGCGTGCGAATCCTACGCCTTGGCTGGGTAAGCTCACCGGGACAAATCCATGTGGAGAAAGTGCACTCCTAGACAACGAATCCTGCAATCTCGGAAGCATTAACCTTGGTCACTTTGTTCAAGGAGACACATTTGACTGGGCACGTCTAGAGGGTGTTACGCGTTTAGCTGTGCAGTATCTTGACCGCGTAATTGATGAGAACTTCTATCCTGTACCTGAAGTGAAAGAAGCGACTTTACTTACGCGTAAGTTAGGTTTAGGCGTCATGAGTTGGGCTGACGCTCTTGCTTTGTTGCACATCCCTTATGATAGTCAAGAGGCAGTTGACCTTGGTAGTCAGCTTATGGCAACTATTCAGCAGACTGCACACGAAGAGAGCGAGAGACTAGGTAACGAGAAAGGTGTGTATCCTGGAGGGCAAATAGGTACTAGCTGTCCAGAAGACGTTGCACCGCAGCGTAGAAATGCTTGTGTGACATGTATTGCGCCTACTGGTAGCATTTCTACTCTGGCTAACTGTTCTAGCGGAATAGAACCTCATTACTCCTTAGATTATACACAAGTCATGGGTGATGGTACGAAGTTACAGAGGAAGCTGAGCTTTGGAGACTTCGTACCAAAGACTGCTCACGAAGTAGATTGGTTTTGGCATGTGAAACATCAAGCCGTCTTTCAGGAGTATACCCACCTAGCGGTTAGTAAGACCATCAACATGCCGAATAGTACAACGATTGAAGACGTGCGTAATGCATACATAATGGCTTGGAAGTCTGGGTGCAAGGGAATCACGGTATACCGAGA